>Ga0210393_10000027_pt1 | contig 211764 bp, 165 predicted proteins | sample IncBWC27OmetaG_FD_160068 | JGI IMG/M metagenome (GOLD analysis project Ga0210393, IMG submission 160068) | Forest soil microbial communities from Barre Woods Harvard Forest LTER site, Petersham, Massachusetts, United States - Inc-BW-C-27-O ... | reverse complement strand
ATTAAAGGAACACGGCCTTGGTCTGGACATCAAAACCTTTTCCGCGAGAGCGAAATGGCGCGGTTGCTGACGCCTCCGGAGAAGTGTTGCCAAACACTACTTGACACGCACCCGCGTCGTTAGAGACGGGATGACAAATGATTACTGAATCGCGAGTCGCAACATCGCGCTTCCATTCCCAAAGTGGAATCGGTCATCGCATTGTCCGCGTATTTCTGTTGCCTTCCCTTTCTCAGGGTATAAGACTTCTCCATACAGAGTCACGCACGTTCCCCGGGGCGTTCTCCAAAATCTATTCAACACAAAGGAGAATCGATTGAACCCACAAATCTCTAACGCGCAACTGGCTACAACTCAGATATCCGTCATCAACGAGAGCACCGTTCTGACCGATGCTGACGTAATCCCCGTCGTGGTTGCCTTACAGCAGCAGGTCACCAACGACTTTCGCCCCATCTGGGGCACAGACGCCGAATTGAAAATGGTTCCACAAGGCGAGCCGGCGCCCATCGAGACATGGCAACTGGTAATTCTCGACGACTCCGATCAGGCCGACGCGCTCGGCTATCACGACCTGACTCCGGACGGCCTGCCGCTGGGCAAGATTTTTGCCGCCAGCGATCTGAAGGCCGGCACCTCGTGGTCGGTTACGGCCAGCCACGAATTGCTGGAGATGCTGGCGGATCCGAACATCAACTTGACCGTATTCGTGCAGGATGCGAACACCACCGGCACGCTGTACGCCTACGAGGTGTGCGACGCCTGCGAAGATGACAGCCTGGGCTACCAGATCAACAACATTCTGGTCTCGGACTTTGTCTATCCGGCATGGTTTGAGAGCTTTCGCGCGCAGGGCTCGACGCAGTTTGACCGCATGAACAAAATTCAGAGTCCGCTGCAGTTGCTGCCGGGCGGGTACATCGGAGTATTCAGCGTGACCGATGGCACCGGCTGGCAACAGCAAACGGCGGAGAAAATTCCTTTGAACCTGAGACAACGGGGCCACGTGGGCTCACGCCGGGAGCGGCGTACGATTTCCCGAACCCAGTGGCTCACCAGCCTGCCGCTGCGCAAGATCATCAATAACGCGCAGCAGTACCGGAAACATTTGCAGACAATTCAGCAGCGCAAACAAGCCGCCTGAGCTTGTCTGCAATCCCTCCCCCGTTCGCCCCGCGCCAGCGGGGCTTTTTTCTGCCGTCGAATCATTTCGGACACGCACCGAAATCTTCATCGTCATTGCTGACAACAACTAGCTTCCGCGCTATGCTCCAAATATGCGCACAAGAAAGCTCAGCGTCCTGGTTCTCTGCCTGGCGCTTCTTGCTTCATCGGCGGCGTTTGCACAACTACGACCGGATCCGCTGCCGAAGCTTGGCGACCAGTTGACCCTAACAACTTCCTCCGATCACAAGTCGGTCATACTGTCGGCGGCTGAGTTCAAAGCTATTGCGCACATCTCGGTGACCATCCACAACTCGCACACAAACACAGACGAAGCATATTCCGGAGTGCGCCTTTCTGATTTGCTCGCTCGGATCGGAGCGCCATTAGGGAATGCGCTTCGAGGCAAAGCGGTCGCCAACTACATTGTAGCCACCGGCTCTGACGGCTACAGGGCCGTACTCGCGCTTGGTGAAGTCGATCCCAGCTTTCATGCGGGAGAAGTTCTGGTTGCAGACACGATGGATGGAGAGCCGCTGGACGCGCACTCGGGGCCGTTCAAGCTGGTGGTCAGCGAGGACAAACGCCCAGCCCGGTCGGTGCGCAATCTGGTTTCGATTGAACTGAAGGAAGCGAACTGAACGAGGGCGTTAGTTGACCCCGAGTTTTTTTACTTCTTCGTTGTAGTACTTACGGTAGAGGATGTCCCACTCCTGCGAGCCTTCGAGGATGGTGCGCTTCTGGCCCTCGATTTTCTGGCGGGCGGCGACGTCGATTCGGGCCTCCTGCATGAGTAGTTCTTCTAGAATCTTGCGGATTTCCTGGCGGATAGTGTTGGGGTCCTCGATGAACTCCACTTCATCCATCTGCTTGAGCACGTCGGAAACGGCCCGGGCGAGCACGTTGACTTTATCGCGGCTGAGTCTCACAGCACCGCCTTGTACTTGCTCACCAGTTGAGTCTTCACCCGGCGAAACATTTCCTGGTAGTTGGCTCCGGTCTTGTTCATTTCTTCGGAGTAGGCTTCGAGGATGACGCGCACTTCGTCGTTGATGCGATCCTCGAGCGAAAGTTCGTCGACCAGAGCGGCGTTCACGCGCTCGGTGACCGCGGGAAGCGCCGCGGTCTCGATGAACTTACCTGCAATCAATTTCTTGGTGACTTCGCGAGCTAAATAGCCCACGTATTCTTTGGAAAAAAGCATGTGTGGATTGGGTGTCCTGCGTGCAACCGTTTCTCAATGTGAATCAAAAAGTGTAACACACGGCGAGGGCGTGCGGAGGCCGGGGCAGATCAATGAGTCGGCGGTGCTTGTGGCGGAGGCTGGTCGCGCAGGGTATACACGAATTGTCGAATTTCATGACGCTCGCGTTCGGCCTTCTGGGCTGACTCTTTGGCGACCGTGTCGTAGATCTGGAGCTCGGTTTCGGCCTTGGCGGCGTCGCCGACTCGCCGATAGGCCTGGGCGAGGCGATAGTGAGCTTCTTCCATTTCCGGGTCCGCCTGAATGGCTTGCTGGTAATCAGAAATCGCCAGCGGATAATTCATCTGCTCGGAATGGACGACGCCCAGTTGGAGATACGCTGCGGCATACTTCGGATCTAAGCGAACCGCCTTTCTCAACAAAGCCCCGACTTGAGCCGCGCGGGCGATGTCCTGCTGGCCCTCGCCCAGCTTCCACAGGCTCATAGCGTAGTAGTAGTTCGCCTCGGCGTTCTCCGGTTGCTGAGCGACGAAACGGTGCAGCTTTTCAATCACCTGCTCTGCGGGCGAGGTCTCGGTGCCTTGCATCTTTCCCAGAAACAAGTACGGAACCGGGTCGTTGGGATTCAAATCCGATGCCTCACAGAGCCGCTGCACCGCTTGCTCATAAGATCCGCTCGCAAACCAGGACGCTCCCAGACCGACCAGCATGCGCACGGAACGAGGAAACAGATGGTTGCCCCGGGTGAAAACCTCCAGCGCAGGTTCCGGCGCGTGATGCAGCAGGAGTTCGGAGCCCCAGTCGAAGAGGTAGGGCTCGCTGGGCTCCATGTCAGCGGCGCGCTGGTACTCGCGCACCGCTTCGAGAGAGTTGCCCAACTTCTCCTGCACATCGCCGAGCCGGTGATGGAGTTCAGGCTTGTCTCCGTGTGCGAGCAAGGCCTGGACCTGGTCGCGCTCTCGCTCGTAATTGCCGGCGGGCGCGGTGCCCTCGGAATCGTTGCCGAGCAAAGCAGTTTCTTTCGCGAGCGTTTCCCTGGTTCGCACCATCGTGTCGGAACCGTGACCACCGAGATTTGTCGTGTCGGTGACGCCCGCTACGGTGAATTGGGGTTGGTCAAAGAAAGCAGGCTTTTGCGCGAGAGACGATGTTAGGGTTTTTGCCGGCTGCAGGGCGAGATCGACGGTCTTTGTTTCTTGCGGGCCCAGAAACAATGAAGGGATCTCGGCGTCGCTGTATCCGGTCGCTCTGGCACTCAAAACGTAAACTCCGCCGCGCAGCGCGCTAAAGCTGAAGTTCCCTTGCGAATCCGTGGGGGCCGATTGAGGCTGGGCAGCGGCCTGGGCGTGCAACTGCACGGTCGCGCCGGCGACCGGATGTCCGTGCGAGTCGCGAACGGTGCCGCGCAACGTGGATGAATCTTGAGACTGCAGGGACAGCGGTAGCAAGATGGAAAGGACGCAAACGACGAGGCCGTAGCGGATATTGCCAGCGGACCTCGGTTGCTGTGGGATTGCGCAGAGACGGCCCATGAAGGCAGGCGCGAATCGACAAGTCCAACAAAATTGGCCACGCGCCTAGGCGGCATTCTATCAGCGGAGCAAGAAAACCGCTGGCGAAGGATGAGCGCACAAAATAGAATGCATTGCTCTTGTTCCGCGCATTCAGGAGATGAGATGAGACTGGTTCGGCTGTGGCTGATGACCTTCGCAGTACTCTTGGTGACGTGCCTTCCCGGCTGGAGCCAGCCGTCCTCCGGCAAGCGCAAGATCATCATCGATCAAGACGCAGCGGGCCCCGGCGGAACCGATCAGCAGTCCATCCTTTTGTTGGTTCAATCGCCGCAGACTGAAGTTCTCGGCGTAACCGTGGTGACGGGCGACGCCTGGCTCAAAGAGGAAGTCGCCCACACATTGCGCATGCTCGAGATCGTCGGGCGAACCGACATTCCCGTCGTGGCGGGGGCGGAGTATCCGCTGGTGCGGCGCAAGGAAGATACGGAACTGTGGGAGCAGCAATACGGCTCCGTGCCGTGGGTGGGCGCATGGACTCCGCGTCGCTACCACCCGGCAGATCAGTTGGGCGAGATGCCTGAGGGCAAACCCACAACCAAGCCATTGGACGAGGATGCGGCGCATTTTCTGGTGCGCATGGTCCGAAAATATCCGCATGAGATCACGATTTATGAGGGTGGGCCGATGACCAATCTCGCGCTTGCCATCTCGATCGATCCTGAGTTCGCCGGTCTCGCGAAGGAGTTGGTGTTCATGGGCGGGAGCCTGAATCCGAAAACGGATGATCCTGAATTTGCAAACACGCCGCGGCATGAATTCAATCTTTGGTTCGATCCGGAGGCGGCACACATTGTGTTGACGGCTCCATGGAAGAAAATTGTCTGCACCACGGTGGATATTTCAGTTAAGACCCGCTTGACTCAGGATTTGATCAACCGAGTGAAAGCCAGCAACAATCCGGCTGCGCGGTATGTCGCTTCGTATTCGCGCCTGTTTGGAAAATACAATTATCTATGGGACGAACTGACGGCGCTGGCTTGGCTCGATCCGAGCTTGATAACCGCGAAGGACGTGCGTTATCTGGATGTTGACCTTAGCCGCGGTGCTGGTTACGGAAATACGCTGAGCTGGACGGATCGCGACAAGCCCCCAGTCGTGGGCCCGCCAGTTGAGGTGCAGATTGATCTGGACGCGGAGAGGTTCTATAAGATGTTCGTCGATCTGCTGACAGCGGCTACGCCGAAACCTTGACGCACTATTGCAATTGCTCAAGCGCCTGCTTGGCCTGCGCGTGATCGGGATGCTGTTTGAGCAGATCGAGCAGGACGCTGCGAGCCTTATCCCGCGCACCTTCCAGGGCATAGACGCGTGCCAGATTCAGATACGACTGATCGAACGCGGGGGCGACGCGGATGCACTGCTCGAAGCTATCCACGGCTTGATCGCGCCGCTGCGTGACCAGATAGAGCACTCCTAAATTGTTCAGCGCTTCAGGATAAATCGGGCGCGCCTTCAGGGCACGCTGCAAATATTCGTACGCGTTGGAGTTGTCCCCGGTCTGAGCGAACACCATTCCCAGACTGTAGTTTGCTTCCGGATCTTGCGGAGCAACTTCCAGCGCACGCTCGAGAACTGTGCGGGCCTCATCCCAGCGTTTTTGCGAACGATAGGCGTTGCCCAGATTGTCGAGCGAAAGCAGATGATGTGGGTTCAGCCGCAGCGCTTCCAGAAAGCACGGGATCGAATCACCGATTCGGCCTTCGCGCGTGGCGATGACTCCAAGGTTGTTCCAGGCGTCCGGGAGAGTGTCGGGATAGCTGGCGGGCAGTTTCACGGCGTGTTCAAAAGTTTCGCGGGCGGCGGCGTTCTTGTCTTGATTCAGATAGACACTTCCGATGCCGTAGAGCGCTTCGGCGCTCTGGGGATCGTCGCGGAGGGCCTGTTGGAATGAGGCTTCGGCTTGATCGAGATATCCCCGCTGAAAAAACAGGGAGCCGCAGGAGAGATAGTTGCGGCCCACGTCGAGCGAGTACGTAGTGCTCGGAAAAGGGAGAGCCCGAGCCAGCCGCTCTGCGTCAGTTTGCGGAATCCGCTGGAAGTCTTGCATCACACGTTCGGGGACGATCGCGCCCTGATACACCTTCACGATGTCGCCCTTGCTGTCGATCAGGAACGAAGTCGGCAGGCTGAGATCGCGGTGACGGTCGAACAACTGGCGATAAAGAATGTTGTAAATGGCGGCGAGGTCTTCTGATCCGCGCAGAATCGGAAAGGTAAACTGCCGCAGGAGAGTGCGCGCTTTTTCATCGGCGGGATCATCCACCGCTATCGTGCAAAGTTGCAAGCCTTTTGTTACCCAATTCACGTGGGACTTTTGCAGCAGGTTCAACTTTTCCGGGAAATCCGGGGACTGCGTCGTCCAGAAGATGAGAAGCGTGGGCTTGCCTCGGGTTGTGGAAAGCTGTCGGATTTTTCCGGATTGATCCGGGAGTGAGAAGTCCGGGGCTGAAACCGGCGCTAGAAGCCAGGTTTCAACTTTGGTTGGAAGCGGCTCGACTTCGAGTGAAACTGCTTCCGGAAGAGTGACGGGCTTTCTCGCCTGAAACGGCTCCATGCGCGGCGAACCGGATCCCTCTTCTACCAGGATCCTGTGATTGATGGGAAGGTTTTGAAATTCCTGCACAAGGCCGCTGGGCCAGCGAATCGCCGCTCGCACCGGGCCTTTTGCCTCGCCGAGACCGAAGAGAAGATCTTTGCTGTGCTGAGATAGGAAACCGGACCCGGCCTGAAGCATCTGCATCTGACGCGTGGAGTTAGCTTCGACCGTAACGCTGGCGCCGATGGCGTCGCGGTTGCTCTTCGTGCCTTGCAGGCGAAACACGATCGACGGCGGCAGATCATCGAGCACATTTTTCAGTATGCGTAGTTGCGGGGCGTTGCGGTTTTTCAGGAATACTTCGAGCCGGCCATCGTGATCGAAATCGGCAAGGGCAAATGCCCTGCCATCTTCGATGAAATCCATCCCGACTACTCCCGAAACATCGGAGAACGTACCGTCCCGGTTGTTGGCGTAAAAGACATTTCGCTCGTAACCGCTCCACGTCCCGTCCGACCGAATGAGTTCGTTGATCGCGTTCCATCCCTGCTCGTAGTCGTGAGAGGGCCGGGCATCGTCGGGAGACAAAGCCACAACCTGTCTCCAGAAGAAACTGTTGAGATCCTGACGTGAAAGATCATCACGCCCAGGGCCCGAGACCATGCCATTCGCAATGTAGAGATCGGGGAAACCGTCGTGATCGAAGTCGAATGCATCGCTCGACCACGCCCAGCGGCCCATTCCGACGCCCGCGGAATTCGTCGTATCGTCGAACCCTGTACCATGATTACACAGCAGCGAATTCCCCATCGCGTGCTTCCGGTAAAGTGCTCGCACTTCTTTGGGCGAGTCGCTTTTGAAGACTTCCTGCTGCGCGACGCGCTCGCCGGCCGCAGTCCACATGTTGCCAACGTACAGATCCTCCGCGCCGTCGTTGTCATAGTCGAGCCAGGAGACGCTCATCCCCGCGCCGATGTCTTCGGATGAGACTTGCGGTGCGACATCGGTGAAGGTTCCGTCGCCCTGGTTGCGGTAAAGATTCTTCCGGCCAAAATCGTTTACCACATACAGATCGGGCCAGCCGTCGCGGTTGTAGTCGCTCCATCCACAGCAGAAGCTGTAGCGCGTGTTGTTCTGGTTCAGGCCGGAAGTTGCGGTTACGTCGTGAAATGTTCCGTCGCGCTGGTTGCGCATCAGAAAGTTGGGCGGGCCATTTTCGGCGTCGTGATACGGCGACGGATATTTGTATTGCCCGGTACCCTGATAAAAACTGTACAGGCAAAAATAAACGTCGAGCCAGCCGTCGCGGTCGTAGTCCGCCGCAGCCGCGCCGGTGAAGGTTCCCTGCGGGGGATTAGCGAATTGAAACGCGTCGGGCTTCCGACGAAACTTGCCGCCACCTTCATTCACGAAGAACAGCGGGCCGCTGGAGCGCACCACGATGACGTCCTGGCGGCCGTGGTTGCCGAAATCGGCAAAGAGTGCGCAGGCGGTGTTTTCCAGAATTCCAAGGCCCGACGATTCGGTAATGTCGGCGAACGTTCCGTCACCGCGATTGCGATAGAGGCGATTGGGCAGGCCCGCAGGCTGGCATACATAAAGATCGTCGAAGCCGTCGTTATCATTGTCGATGTCGGCGACCGAGACGCCGTTGTGCCCGTAGACGTCGATGCCGGACGCGCCGTCGATTACCGTGCGCCAGTAGTCCGTGCCGTGCAGCAACTGGGCAGAGTACGAGGAGTTAGCGCCGAGCGCGGCAGATGTGATATCTACGTAAACTGGCGAATTGGAACGCGCTTGGGTTTCGTCGAGCACCCGCCAACCGCGAAGAAGAAAATCGCTCGATGAAGATGGCTCCCAGACCAGGTCCCAGTGGCCAACACGCTGTTCGCGGTGGAAACCGGCGCCGGCGCCAGTGCCAACGATTTCGTAGCGAATACGCGTCAGCAGTGATCCGAGCTGGTGAGAATGAGTTGAAGCCTCTACGCCGAGAACATCAAGCGCTGTGATCTGGAATTCTGCGGTTGCGATCTGCGTGAAGACGCTGAACATGGACTGCCACTCTCGGAGGAAGGCATCACGGTTGCGCGCGGCTTCGGGAGCAAATCTGTTTTGTCGCACTTCAATCCCCGCGCTGGAACGCACGACTCGCGACTCCGTGGGCTGGAACGCTCCTCCTGAAAAATTTGGTGCGAGAACCCTGGCAACAGCCTGCGTTTCTCGAGGAGACTGCAACAAGCTGGCTCTCCACTGCGCGAGAATCGCTCCAATCTGGTCTGCATATTTTTCCGTGATGAAATCGTCGAGGCCTGCCTGTACCTTGAGCAGTGTGGCATCGAGCGGGCGCTCGCTTCGATAGTGAGGATGCAGATGGAATCCAGCGTCGGAAGTCGGTTCGGTGCGCGAGGTTGACGATCTGAACGCTGGAAACGTGGACGCCCATAGACTCGTGGGAATCAGGAGCGCCCCGATGCCCTGAGAAAAGCGGGCAAGAAACTCACGCCGGCGCAGGTCAACGGACTCACGATCATCGTACTCAGGATCATCGTACTCAGGATCATCGGAGCGCGGGCCGACAGATTGCGGAGCGACGGATTGAGGCCCCTTCCCTGCGCGGTTCAGAGTGATGTCCCTCGGAGAGTCACGTGTGGAACCGAAGCTAACATTCGGGTTTGGGCCGGTCAAGGAGCGACGGGTTGCGCGGATAAAATTGCCTGGTATCTACGGTGCAGGAATTACGGCCTGGGTAATGTTGGAATATGCGCTTTCGCCACTGGCGTCCACGGCCGTGGTCGCATAGCAGTAGGTGGTGCCGTCGGTGACGTTGTTGTCGGTATACGCTGTCGTCGAAGCTGCCGTTGAAGCGATGTTCGTGTACGTTCCGCATTTGGTCGTGTAGACCGCGCGGTAGACGTTGTAGCTCTCGATGCCTGAGGTTGTGCTCGCTGTCCATGACAGGTTGACACTGTGGATGGGAGCGGCTGTGCCCGTGCCTGTGAGCGATGACGTAGTGGGCGTATTGGCGGCGGTGCTCGCGAACGAAGCCGACGCCGACGCTCCTCCGGTCGCACCGGGCCTGAACGTAACCGTAAACGTGACCGGCTGGGTCGTCGAAACGGTAACCGGGAACGAGAGTCCGCTCACGGAAAATTCGGAAGCGTTGCTGCCGCTCAGGCTCACCGAGGTTACCGATACGCTCGCGCCGGTGGCACTCAGCGTCCCGGTTTGCGATCCACTTGTGCCGACGACCACGCTCCCGGCGTTGACCGCACTCACCGCTAATGTGCCTGGGCTCTGTGATACGGCGGTTCCGCTGAGCCCTATGCTCAAGGCAGGATTGGTGGCGTTCGAACTGACCAGGACACTTCCGCTGGAACTGGTCGTCGACTGCGGCGCGAAGGTCACACTGAATGAAGTGCTCTGTCCCGGTGTCAGGGTCAACGGCGTGGTTATGCCAGAGATGCTGAAGCCGGTGCCGCCGACCGTCGCCTGCGAAACCGTTGCATTCATGCCGCCGGTGTTAGTTACCGTCTCCGTTTGCGCCAGCTTCTGCCCGACCGTGACATTGGTGAACGTAAGGCTCGAGGGCGTTGCGGTCAACGTGGCAGGCGTCACTCCGGTTCCGGACAGGGCCACATCGAGCGTGGTGCTCGATCCAGTTACGGTGATCGAAAGGTTTCCGTTGGCCGCGCCTGCGGTCGTGGGCTTAAAAACAACGCCGAACGTAGTGCTCTGATTCGGTACCAGGGTCAGTGGCAGAGTCAGGCCCGTATAGCTGAAACCGGTGCCTGTCGTGGTCGCCTGCGAAAGGATGAGATTCTCCCCGCCCGAGTTCTTCAAAGTCTCGGTTTGGGTCTGAGCAACTCCCACCTGTTCATTGCCGAAACTGATGCTGGTCGGGCTCCCAGTCAGGTTTCCAGCCGCGACCGCGGTGCCGGACAAGGCGATGTTCAGCGGACTGGTCGAAGCGCTGTTCGTGATCGCCAGATTCCCGCTCGCACTGCCGGTGGACTGGGGACTAAAAATAACATTGAAAGTTGCGCCTTGACCCGGAGACAAGGTAATGGGTAGTTTGAGTCCGCTGCTGAACCCCGCGCCGCTGACAACCGCGTTGGTGATAGTCAGGCTGGTTCCGCCCGTATTGCTCAGGGTGTTGGACTGGGATTGGGTTGTGCCAAGCTGCACATTGCCGAAGCTGACGCTCGCGGGCGCGGCACTCAGGACGCCCGCTGGAGGGGGCGGCGAAGTCGACTTGCCGGAACTGAACCCTTGGCAGCCGACCATTGTGGCCAGGGCCAACAGGGCTATCACGGCGCGCCAGCGAGCGGGGGAGTGGCTCATAAGGTTTTTGCCGTCAATGACTAACGACGACACAGTGAGTGTGCCCGTTAAAGCTTGATTGCGTAAGGTTCCGAAAGGGCATGCTCCTGGGGCTCCGAAGGACAAATCCGCCACTACCTTTCGCCCAGGGCGACCCTCACTACCGTGCTGCCCGATATACTTCTCTTTTTATTCGCCTTTTTCTTGTTGTCTTTATTCACCTCGGGAGCGCCAGCCCTGATCCTAGTGGTCGCCCGGAAACCCCCTAAGGACTTTCATCCTGGGACGATTTACCCATCTTGAATGCCTTGATGTACTGGTGGAATCTTCCCTCTTCGCGACGAATCTTTGAAACTGTCGTCCATGCGACTCCCCCTGACATTGATCCGAACCGTTTGGGTCCATTCATTCCAGGTTCGGACCGTCGCCGCGCTCCTGATGTTTAGCCTGGGGCCGATCCGCGCCTTCGCTGCCGCTCCACAACTGACTTGCTCACCCGCAAGCATTCGATTTGGACAGGTCGACGTCGGTCGGCCTGAAACTCTGATGGTGACTGTGACCAACGGTGGACGGACGAACGTTACCATATCAGCCATCACTGTGAGTAACTCGGCATTTGCGACGTCCAAGTTGAGCCTGCCGCTCAAGCTGGCCGCAGGTCAAAGGGTCGATGTCAGTGTGACCTTCAGTCCGGTAGCGACGGGATGGTTCGGCGCAAGCATCGCCTTCTCCAGTCACGCATTGAAGGAGCTGGTGGTGGAGGCGAGTGGCACCGGCGTTTCCCGCGAGGCGGTGACGGCCAGTCCGTCAACCCTGTCGTTTGGCCAAGTGGCAGTGGGGCGTACCTCCAGCCTGCCCCTGGTTCTTAAGAATGCACAATCCTGGAAAATAGACATCACGGGAGTACAGACTTCAGGCAATGGATTCTCGATCACTGGTCACAAATTTCCGGTGATCCTGGGCGTTGGGCAGAGCATATCGTTGACCGCAACCTTTGCTCCAACCGCGGCAGGCGCGGTTGGCAGCAGCGTTTACGTTGACGGTCCCGGGTTGACCATACCTCTCACTGGGACCGGAACCAGCGGCAGCGCGGGGACATTATCCATTTCCCCGGCATCCTTGAACTACGGCAACGTCGGCGTTGGAACCACTGACACCCTACCCATCACCATCAGTGCCGCAGGCGCCAGTGTCACCGTTTCTTCCGCAAGCAGCAGCAGTTCCCTGTTTGTGCTGGAGGGAGCTTCGTTCCCCTTGACCATTGCGGCAGGCAAGAGCATTTCGATGAACGTGGCCTTCACGCCCAAAAGCAGTGGAAGCGTATCTGGCTCGCTTTCTTTTGCCAGCAACGCCTCGAACTCGCAGGCCACTGAATCCCTTACGGGGGATGGCACCTTGACCCCCTACAGCGTCAATCTCTGGTGGAATCCCAGCTCAGACGTGGTTGGATATAACGTCTATCGCAGCACCAGTTCAAACGGCACTTATTCCAAGATTAATTCTGCTCTCGACGCCAATACTGCCTACACCGATAACACCGTAGTTTCCGGCAACACGTACTATTACGCTGCCACATCGGTAAACTCCAGCGGAGAGGAAAGTATTCTCTCCAAGCCACCGGTAGTGGCCGTGGTGCCATAACGGCAGATGTACGGTCGCAGCGGATTGTGGGGTCGAAGCGGGCTCCGAGCAAAGCGGCCGCGTCCTTTTTTTTCGATGGGGTAGTAAGGCTTTTCCTCCACCTTCGGCTGCATACCTGGGTTGAGTCAGCGCAAATCACTGAGCTTTAGCGACTTCGAAACAAGCGGTGTCACTTCCGTAACCCAGCTTCATCCCAAAGTAATCATTCTAAATGTGTTAGTAGCACGAATGGGCTATTCTTCGTGGCCCAAATATCCGTTAGTACTAGTACAGGTGGCCATTCTTCAAGGTTCCCTAAAGTTTATGTGTATGCGTTGGCTCAGCTCGATTCTGAGACCGAGAACGGCGATTCTGCTGGCCGTTTTTGCGTGCTCCCGCCCGGGGACGGCGCAACAAGTATCTTTTGCTCTGCTTCCTCCACCGCGGGCGATCGAGCCTGCCCCGATAGTAAGGCCAGCGCGGGAAAAGGCAGCCTCGCTCGGAGCGGGTGACAATCATCGCTTCTGGGATCGGGAGAATAGCTGCCTGTTCGCCACCTCGGCCGCTTTTAGCGCCGCCGACTTCGTCGTGACCAAGGACAATCTACGCGCCGGCGGCCAGGAACTGAACCCCGTCGTCAATGTCTTCGGCCACAGTTCAGCTGGGCTGGCGATAAATTTCGCCAGCGAGAACTTTGGGATGATCGGCCTTAGCTATTTCTTTCACAAGACCGGACATCACAAAATGGAGCGCGTCGTATCCCTGATGAATATTGGCGGCTCCGCCAGTGCGGTAGGGTTTGGGCTTGCTCACCGGTAGGGTCCGGAAATTCGTAGCATCCGGTTTTCACCTCGCCGCAGAATCCAGAGAACCAGGAACGTCCCCAGCAGAGCGATAAGCAGGAAGATGACTCCGCCTTGCCGGTGCAGTCTTCCCGTCATGAAGCTAGGATCCACTTTCGTGGTCAGCGCTCCAATCACAAATATGCGGAGCCCATTCTTGGCGACTGAAAGCGGGAGAGCGACCGCGACGACCACAGCCTTTCGCCAAAAAGAACGCAACAGCAACTGCGCAACCACCATGGTGATCACCAGCAGGATCATGCTCGAACGAATGCTGCTGCATTCCGGAGCGACCTCGAGAGTCAATCCTGGAATGTGCAGCTGCATATCGCTCTGCGCCACGGGAATCCCGGCAAGCGCAAAAAGCAAATGAGCGGAAGCCGCCGAGCCGCGCTGCAGCAGGCTCACGATCGGGTCCAGGACGAACTGGGGAAGCGGCACCATCCAGAGCAGGAAGCAAAGAGGAAACAGTGCCCGCCGGAAGGCCCGAGTGCCAAAACATAGGATGAAAGCTCCCATCCACCACGCGACCAGTGCCAGCACGTTTAAGGAAAGTTGCACATCGGCGGAGGAAACGGTCCATCTTGCGCCCACCCTCGCCAGCAGCGCGCCGACCAGCAACGCGGAACCGGCAGCCGCGCCGCCCGACCCCGACGGACGCGGCAGCGACTTCCAGTCGAGGGCGACCAGGGCCGCGCTGATGGGCAGAATGAGCAGAATGTGCGTGTATTGTTCGTCGCGCAGAGCGAGGTCAAATAATGAAACGAGCGGAATCCACCAGATGACGACGGCAACCACGCTAAGCGAAGCGAAGATCAGAAGCGGCGACGATTTGAACGGCGCTTCGCGATTCGGATCGGTGGTCACCATAGTGGTCTCTCGAACACTCTCGCGACGACTTGTTCTGATTGCCGGGTAGCGCCTGGTTCAACGGTAACATTACTCTGCCGGCATGGGCAGTGCTTCGCTGACTTGGGAAGTTCCCAGCAAGTCGCGGTAACATGAAATCTGGGGAACGTTTTATTCCCAACCAAGAGCTGATTGGAGTGTACACAATGCGGGATTGCCGCCAGTTTTATATCGATGGGAAGTGGGTCAGTCCAACCGAGGCCCATGATTGGGAAGTCGTCAACCCCAGCAACGAGGAGCCCATTGCAACCATCTCGCTCGGCAACGCAGCCGACGTCGACAAGGCCGTAGCGGCGGCCAAACGCGCACTTGAGGCCTACTCGCAGACTTCGGTGGAGGAACGGCTGGCCCTGCTGCGGCGGGTGATCGAGGTCTACAAGACTAAGTCGGAGGAAATGGCGCAGACGATTTCTCTGGAAATGGGATGCCCACTCTCGCTATCGCGAGCGGCGCAGGCCGCTGCCGGGTTGGGACATCTCTTCGAAATCGTCAAGGTGCTCGAGACTTTCAAGTTCGAGGAGCTTAAAGGATCGACGCTCATGAGAAAGGAGCCAATCGGGGTCTGCGGTTTGATCACTCCCTGGAATTGGCCCATGAATCAGATCGTCGCGAAAGTCGCGCCCGCTCTGGCCGCGGGATGCACCATGGTGCTGAAACCGAGCGAACTGGCGCCGCTTTCCGCGTATCTGTTTGCCCAGATCCTCGATGAAGCTGGCGTTCCGCCCGGAGTCTTCAACCTGGTGAATGGAGACGGACCCACGGTAGGGGCCGCGATCTCCGCGCATCCTGACATTGCGATGGTCTCGTTCACGGGGTCAACGCGTGCCGGCGTGGCCGTGGCACTGGCGGCGGCGCCCACCGTAAAACGGGTCACCCAAGAACTCGGGGGAAAATCGGCCCACATAATCTTGGACGACGCCGATCTCGACACCGCCGTCAAAGAGGGCGTGCAATCGTGCTTCCGAAATACGGGGCAGTCCTGCAATGCACCGACACGAATGCTGGTTCCGCGTTCCAAAATGCCCCAGGCCATCGCGGCAGCGAAAAAGACCGCCGCGGCCACGCCAGTTGGCGACTCCTTGGCAGAGGGAAACCACATTGGTCCGCTCGCCAGCAAGGCCCAGTTCGACAAGGTGCAACGCCTGATTCATGTGGGCATGGAAGAAGGCGCGCAGTTGATTGCAGGTGGTCCGGATCGCCCGGAGGGAATGAGCAAAGGTTACTTCGTGAAGCCGACCATCTTCGCGGAGGTTCGAAACGACATGACCATCGCACGCGAAGAAATCTTCGGCCCGGTTCTGTGCATGATCCCTTACGAAGACGAAGAGGACGCGGTGCGAATCGCGAATGAGACGCCCTATGGTCTGTCGGGCTTTGTGACGGCGGGGGATGTCGAACGCGCGCGCCGCGTGGCCCGGCGGATTCGCTCGGGAAATGTGCATATCAACAATGCGCGGGTCGACTTCGGAGGGTGCTTCGGAGGGTACAAACAATCCGGCAACGGGCGGGAATGGGGCGAGGCTGGGCTGGCGGAATTTCTGGAGTTGAAGGCCATCTTTGGTTACACGCCGCGAACGAAGTAAGAGCGAACTGAGGCTGCTGTGCGGACTCGCGCCTGTTATTGACGGTATAAATTCGGATAGCGTAGCGTACGATCAGCGACGCGTGGAGGAAATGAATGGCGCTCGGAACCGGATGGTCCAAGACCTGGACCTATTTCGAAGGAGGGTGGCACGAAGGCAACGTGCCCATCATGGGTCCGCGCACGCACGCCGCCTGGCTTTGCTCGATGGTCTTCGACGGAGCTCGCTACTTTGAAGGAGTGACGCCGGATCTCGAGTTGCATTGTGCGAGAGTCAATGATTCGGCGAAGAAACTCTTTCTCAAACCCGTGGTCGCGCCCGAAGAATGGGTGCGGCTCGCGCGGGAAGGGATCAAGCGCTTCGACAAGGATGCTGCGCTTTATATTCGTCCCATGTATTGGGGCGAAAATGAAGGACTATGGGTGCAGAATCACGATCCTGAGTCAACCCGGTGGTGCCTTTGCATCTACGAAGCGCCGATGCGAGTGCCCAAAGGCTTCTCGGTCACGCTGTCTCCCTTTCGTCGCCCCAGCATTGAGACGATGCCGGTCGATGCCAAGGCTGGATGCCTTTATCCCAACAATTCCCGGTCTCTTTTTGAGGCGCACGAACGGGGCTTCGACAATGCGATTGTGTGCGACATGCTGGGCAACGTCGCTGAACTGGCCACATCGAATGTTTTCATGGTAAAGGATGGCGTGGTATTCACTCCCATTCCGAACGGAACATTTCTGGCGGGCATCACGCGGCAACGGGTTATCGGATTATTGCGTCAAGCCGGAGTGAGCGTGATCGAGAAGACTCTCACTTATCAGGATTTCGAAAAGGCGGACGAGATTTTCGCGACTGGAAATTATTCCAAGGTCGTCCCCGTAACCCGCATCAGCGATCGTTCGCTGTCATTTGGTCCGATCTACACGAAGGCTCGAGAACTCTACTGGGCGTTCGCGCATTCATGATGGGCGAAGTCTGGCGCAATCTCGAATCGGACAAGACGGGCACAGCGATCCTCGACGCGCTCACCGAAATTTGGCAGCACGTGCTGCAGCGGCCAAACATTGGACCCGAGGATGAGTTCCACGATCTCGGTGGCAACGATGCGCTCGCCGATCAAATGTTTGCCGAGATCGCTCAGGTCTTCGGCCGCGAACTGCCATCCGCGACGATCTGCCACGCGCCAACCATCGCTGCCCTTGCGACCCTGATACAGCAGCCTGATCTTCCGCCATTTTCACCCTTCGTGAAGCTGAAAGCAGGCACGGGAAAAACGCCGATTTACATTGCACATGGCCTCGATGGCCGAGCTAAATATTCGGAACTGGCACGACACATTCGTACGGATCACACCATTTATGGAATTCAGGCTAAAGGTGTCGATGGGCTGGAGGAACCGTTTGACCGTATCGAAGACATGGCCAGTTTCTACCTTGCGGCGCTCCAGCAACTTCAACCCGAAGGTTCCTGCATTGTGATTGGTTACTCATTCGGCGGCCTGGTGGCTCTCGAGATGGCGCAACGCCTTTTTTCAGACGGAAGGCAACTGGCGCTCCTGATTCTGGTGGATACCTACCCGCATCCGCGCTATCTCTCGCCGGGCCAGCGTTTAAGTCTCATGTTACGCCGCACCAGACGTCATATTTCGGAAATGGAAGAAAGATCGCCCCGAGACGCCATTTCATACTTCCTTCGCGGACTTGAACGTCGACTGCATCTTGCCGGAGTTCGAAACCGCGACATGCCCGCTGTAGAAATGTCTCGTCTATCATTTGCTCAAACCACACGGCACGTGCAGGAGCGGGCCTACGTGGCCTACGGGCGCTATCGTCCCCGGTTCTATCCGGGCAAGATAAAATTCGTAAGAGCCGGGGTCGGTTCCTATTTCCCGGATGATCCGGCCGGAGTGTGGGGCAAGCTGACGGGGGAAATTGAATGCGAGACCGTGCCGGGAGGGCATCTGGAAATAGTTACGACAGACTTTCAAGGTCTCGCCGCTGTGCTTACTGGCTATCTTCGAGCTGACGGTCTTCGAGCTGGCAATCGTGGAGGAGCCCCCACCAAGAATGAAGCCGGACAGTTCAAACCGAGCCCGCCGGTAAACGAGACGCTCCTGAGGATTTGGCAGCGCGTGCTGCGAAGATCATCCATCTCCCCGAGTGACAATTTTTTTGATCTCGGGGGCACGCCTTCTTCTGCGGGCGTGCTGTTCTCTGAGATTGGCGAGGCGTTCGGTCGCGACTTCCCGGCTGTGATGATCTGCGTCGCTCCTACATTCGAGAGGCTTGCCGCGCTTTTGGAAGATCCCGCTCCCCCGCGGATTCCGCCGCTGCTGAGGCTCAGGAGTGGGGACGGTGCACCGGTCTTCATCGCGCATGGTCTGGGCGGCGATGTGCTTGGACTTTCCCATCTGGCGGGCAAAATCGAAACACGGCATCCGATTTACGGGATGCAGGCCAAAGGGATCGACGGCATCGCGGGACCGCTCACCTCGATCGAGAGCATGGCGCAATACCATCTTGACGCGATCAAGCAGTTGCAGCCGCACGGACCGTACTTCCTTATCGGCTATTCTCTCGGAGGTCTGGTGACGCTGGAGATGGCTCAGCGCCTTTCTGCGGAAGGCGAAAAGGTTGCGCTGCTGACCTTAGTGGATACTTATCCCGACATGCGCTATCTTTCCGTCGCTCAGTATCTGAGCCTGTTCGTTCGTCGGGCCACACGCGATGCCTGGTCGCTGATTGCATCGCCTCCAAGCAGCGCCTCGAATGGGCGCGAGTCTGACGTGGTCGCTCGCGTGTCGCATCGAATGCGGGAGGCCGATAGTCGGGCGTTGAGAGGCTATCGTCCCCGCTTCTATCGCGGCACGATCAGGTTCGTCAAAGCCGAGATCAGCAGTAATTTCCCTGACAACCCCGCCGCCGTGTGGTCTCACCTCGCGGAGAAGTTCGAGGTCGAAACTGTGCCCGGCGATCATGTGGGAATGATTGCGACCCACTTCGAAAAACTCGCGTCCGTACTCTCGCGCTATCTAGTCGAGGCAGCATCTTGAGTTGCCGGCGTGGTTTTACAGGATCACTGAAAGACTTTTCAGGCCCCTGAATCCGAAGGTAGAAGCCCACTCCGGGCGCGTGCCAGTAAGCTTCATCTGCGGAAAGCGCTGCGCCAGATTCAGAAGGGCAATCTGCCCTTCTAACCGCGCCAGCTGCGCTCCAATGCAAAAATGGAGACCCGCGCTGAACGCCAGGTGTTGGTTGTTCAAGCGCTTCAGGTCTAATTGATTCGGTTCCTTGAATTGTTTTGGATCTCGATTCGCCGCGCCGAGCATGCACAGGACCGTCCATCCCTTCCGTATCGGCTGGCCACAAATCTCGATGTCTTCCTTGAGCACGCGCGCCGTGAATTGTACGGGGCTCTCATAGCGCAGAAGTTCTTCCACCGCCGAGCGGATTAACTCCGGCCGCTCTCGCAGCTCCGCGGTCTCATGCGGGTACTGCAGGAGCGTGTACATCCCGTTGCCGATCAGATTTCGCGTGGTCTCGTGCCCGGCGAAAAGCAGCGCGATGCACTGCGCGTAGAGCTCTTCTTCGGTCAGCACTTCTCCTTCTTCCTCAATGTCGATTAGCAGGCTGATCAGGTCGTTTCCTTTATTGCGCCTGCGCTCCGCCACGGTTTTGCGGAAGAATTCGGTCAGCTCAATCAGCGCGTCCTGGGCCGCGCGCGCTTCCTCCACGGTGCGGTTTGGGTTGCCACGAAACACCGCGATGGCCCGCGACCACTCGACAAAAGTGTCCCGCAACTCCTGCGGAATCCCCAGCATTTCTAGAATGATGCGCACCGGCATGGGATTCGCAAACTCGCGCATGAGATCCACTTCCGAGCCAGGCTGCAACGGCTTTAACATTTGATCGACGATGGCCTCAACCTGCGGGCGCAGACCTTCGACCGCCGCGGCTGAAAATCCTTTGTTAAGAAGCTTGCGCAGGCGGGTGTGCTCCGGAGGGTCCATGAAAATCAGCCACAGGCCCAGCATGCGCGCCAGCTCGCTGAACTCAGCCTGGCGGCTGAGCGGCAGCGGCAACAACATCTGCTTGGCACGCTTGGCGGAGAGCCTCGTGTCTTTCGCGATCGATGCGCACTCGGCGTGACTGAAGACCGACCATACCGCCCATTTGCTGCCAACATCCACATAATGCAACGGACCTTCTTCGTGCATGCGGGCGTAGGTGGGATACGGATCCTGCAGAATTTCGTCGCTGAAGACAACCTTCTTGCCCGAAACGATTTCCTTGGACAAACTTCACCTTCACAATCAGAATTTTCGTCGTATGAAAACCGGCGACGTACGATATTGAGCTCAGGTTGAGATTAACACGAGCCCGCGCGGGAACCTTTGCACACCGAGAGTGCTTCTCAGGAGACGACGGGCAGGCGCTCCCAAATCAATTCGAGGGTTTGAATTTTTCCGTTTACCCGTGTCGGCGGAGTAACCAGTATGATCTGCTCACCCTGGAATTTGACGGCGCGAACCAGATCCTTGCCCACGTAGTTTTGAATCGAAGAAATTTCGACGTGATGGGTTACGTTGTCACCGTCGAGCCTATACCGCCCGGCGTACGCCAGAAATGTCTTAAACGCCTCGGCTTGCTCCTCCACCGGAGCCAGCGCCCCGAGCGCCTTTCGCCCCCCGTAGCTGATCAGAGCCGACACTCTACCATCGCGGGTATAGGTGAGAATACCGTCGGGGCTAGGGCCGTATGGAGTTTCGCTCCGTTCTCCGTTTGACGTGGTGCTCGAGGCGGACACCAGTTTCCACGTGCCCGCAAGCTTGTCGTTTGAACTCATAAATACACCGGCGAAATTTCAGCCGTGGTTAGGATTGTAGCTCTCACCAGAATTTTTCCCCGATTGTAATGTCCTCCCAAGCTTGACACTCCGCGTCCTTCTCACTGAATGTATTTGAGATGACAGCGGAATTGGAAGATAAAGTTGCGCTCGTGACCGGCGGGACTTCAGGTATCGGCCGTGACACCGCCCTGCTCTTCGCGAAGGCGGGAGCCAAAGTAGTAGTTGCGGGCCGCCGCGAACAGGAAGGTAATGAAACCGTCGAACTGATCCGGGCCGCGGGTGGCGATGGCCTGTTCGTGAAAACCGATGTATCGAAGGCTGCCGAAGTTGATGCGCTCGTCCAGAAAACGGTGGAGAAATTTGGCCGCCTGGATTTCGCCTTTAATAATGCCGGCATTGAAGGTGTCTGGGTCCCCATCGCCAAACAGACCGAGGAAGATTGGGACCGCACCATCGACATCAACCTCAAAGGCGTCTGGCTCTGCCTGAAGTACGAGATCCGGCAAATGCTTAAACAGGGCGGTGGCGGAGCGATTGTAAATATGTCATCGGTTACGGGCCTGGTCGGCGCCGGTGGCGCAGCCGCGTACAGTGCGAGCAAACACGGAGTCATCGGGTTGACGAAATCCGCTGCCCTGGAAACCGCCAAGAGTGGGATTCGGATCAACGCCGTGTGCCCCGCAGTAATCGAAACGCCCATGGGCAAGAGGCTGTTCGGCGCTCCAGCGGTCCACAAAGCCGTGCTGAATAGCCATCCCATCGGCCGTTTTGGAAGACCAGAGGAAATCGCCGAGGCCGTGGTGTGGATGTGCTCCGACCGCGCATCTTTCATGACGGGGCAGTGCCTGGTTCTCGACGGCGGATTCCTCGCTGGACCTAATTCTCCCGGTTAGTGCAGCACCGCCGGGCCCGCTGCCTACGGCGATGCAACTGTCGCCCGACAGAGCGGATACGAGCCTTTCGGAGCGGGCCCTGCAGGTTTCTGGTTCGATGGGATTCGCGCTGGAGTTTCGTTCGAGGAAGAACTGATATTCCCGTTCGTATTAATCGCCGTCACTACGTAGTAATACGTGGCGCTGTCCGCGACAAGATCGTCCACACAACCGACGCCCACGATGGGCGTCCGGTTAATCTGTTCGCACTCAACGCACCTGGGATTGCGCTTTGCGGCTTTCTTCGTCTGGCTGCGATACAGACAATACCCGACGGCATTGCGTTCGGAGTCCAGCGAAGGAGCATTCGCATTCCACGTGAGCGTCACCTTGTGGTGACCGGTTTGTTGCGAAGGTTGCAAAGGTTGGATGCCGGCCGGCGGGCATGGAGGAAGTTTCAGGGGCGGCGGCGGATTAGGAACACTTGAACTTGCCTTCGCGTTCTGCGAAGTCGCGCTTGCCGAGGGACTGGCGTGGCGAACGGCAAGAGTGGGAACCACCACGATTGCGGCAATCAAACCCAATACCATCAAGCCCAATACAACCAGAGCGATTCGTGAATACAACCTCACTTCCAAAGAGGCCTCGCAGCGGCTAGTCAGCGGTCAGTCACAGCCTACACCAGCATCGCGATGGCAGATGTTTCTCAGGTTGAGTCCGCGAAATAGGCGAGCCTGCAAAACTAGTTGTCGCTGAGCGCAAGAACCGCATAAGCCGTTGCAGCATCGTTCATGAAGTGCCCGATATGCGATGAGGGATCGCGACGTTTCGTCAGAGAAACCGACGGCCAGGAACCATCGGCCTTGTTTTGGTGCGCCGTCAGCCACGACATTGCCCGCTGCAGTCGCGGATCCTGCGCGGGAACTCCAGATTGTCGCAGCGCAAATGTCATCAGGCCGGTGGCGTATCCATCGCTGTGGCGTTCCTGGGCAGTCCCATCGGATCGCAGCCACTCTCGGATCAGCGATTTCACGTAACGGTCTTTCGGCCATGCGAGCGACGCCAGTTCCCAACCGCCGTCCGACCGTTGCGCATCCCAGATCTCGTGGATGATGCGCCGCTGTCGATCGGCATCAATCAGCCCCGGCAGTTTCGCCGACGCCCACAGCAGGACGGCGCGGTTGATCAAGGACTGCGAGCCGTATTCGCGGTTGAGGTATTCGCGCATCAGCGTGAGCTTGTCCTGGATCTCAGGAGTCGAACGATAGTTTCCCGGAGCGCTGCCGACCGCGATCGCCGCAAGGGATGCGCCATAGTATTGCGAATCGTCCGCTTCCCACGGCTCCATGCCGAATTGAAGCCACGACCACGCGCCTTTACCGCTGCCCCCGGTCTGCTGCAACGCCCACATATTGCGGAAAGCGGCACTCGTGACATCATTCAACTGCCCGCTCCGTGCATCGTGACTTGCCAGGATCAACGCGTTGAGCACGGCTTCGGTGCCGCGAGACTCGGCGCGCTTGTTGCCTTTGTATTCGTCGTCGCTGTAATACGGATCAGTCTCGTTCCAAAGATTCACACGCTTGATGACGTTGTCTAAGAGTTTCCGCTCGCCGTGGGAATCTGCATTTTCCGCCAGCGCACCACGGAGCTCCGGCCGGGACAGGCTGTACGGCACCGCAGTGTGACACGAAACGCAGGAGGTGCCGTGATCGCGGGCAGCGCGCGGCCACGCCATCCACGCCGCCTCTCTTTGATCGAGGTAGGCTGCCGCGGCCTTCGGATCCCAGGATTCTGCCGGATTTGTCGCGGTCGTTTTCGTGTGTGAACAAGCGACCACCGTTCCTGCAGCCAGGACCAGCGCCAAGAGTTGTATTTGCCTCATGCTAGACTTCACCTGCGCGCTCGCTGGAAAACAGAAAATGTGGACTTGTGTTTCTTTAGCAATAATTCCGAAGCAATTGGAAGGATAGCGCGGTCGACAGATGAATGGAGCCGAAAAATTGATTCGCGCCCTGCTCGGGAGTGGCGTTGACACCTGCTTCACCAACCCCGGCACTTCGGAGATTCATCTGGTCGCCGCGCTCGACCGGATCAAGGAAGTGCGTTGTGTATTGGGACTTTTTGAGGGAGTCGTTACCGGGGCGGCCGACGGCTACGCGCGGATGACTGAAAAACCAGCGTGGACCCTTCTTCATCTCGGCCCCGGCTTGGGCAATGGTCTGGCTAATCTCCACAACGCGCGCCGCGCGCAGGTACCGATCGTCAATGTCATCGGGCAACACGCCACGTACCACCTGGCTCACGATACGCCTCTCACCTCCGATATCGAAGCCATCGCCAGGCCCTGTTCGGCCTGGCTGCGGACCTCGCGTTCCTCGGCCGAACTGGGACGCGACGCAGCCCAGGCGGTCGCCGCCGCGAAGACCGCGCCCGGCCAGATTGCGACTCTGATCGTGCCCGCCGATGTTTCATGGGACGTAGCAGGGAGCGACGGCGGCGAAGGTCCCGATCTTCCAGCTGTCGTCCCAAAAGCTCCGACTCCTGCTGCTGCGGCGGTCGAACAAGCTGCAGCCATGCTCCGGTCGGGCGAGCGAACCGCTATGTTGATGGCCGGGAACGCGCTCTACGGTAAAGGTCTTGCGATGGCGGGCCGCATCGCGGCAGCGACCGGTGCGAAGCTGTTCGCCCCCTATCCGGTTACACGCTTGGAACGCGGGGAGGGTGCGCCCTCGGTCGACCGGATTGCTTACGTGCTCGAACAGGCGGTCGAACAACTCAAGGAATTTCGTCAACTCATCCTGGTTGGGGCACGGGCTCCGATGGCCTATTTCGCGTCTCCCGGGAAGGACAGCGCTTTCACTTCGCCGGAGTGCAAGATTCATACGCTTGCCGCTCCGGGCGAGGATTACGTTGGCGCGCTAGAAGCGCTCGCGGCAGAGTTGCCTCCTCACCGAGCACAAATGGTGGAAGAAAAAATCGAGCGCGCCGCCTTGCCGGACGGCGAGATTACGCTGCCGGGTCTCGCGGCCGTTGTGGGCGCGCTGCTTCCTGAACATGCGATTGTCGTGGATGAATCCATGACCTCAGGGCGAGGCATGATGGCGGCCACGAAGGGATCTCCGCCGCACGACTGGCTGGGCAACACGGGAGGCTCGATCGGGATCGCGATGCCTCTTGCGGTGGGTGCGGCAGTGGCCTGCCCCGGTCGAAAGGTCTTGTGCCTGTCGGCCGACGGCAGCGGCATGTACACGCTGCAAGCGCTATGGACGATGGCACGCGAGGGACTCAACGTTACGACGGTGGTTTTCGCGAACCGGGACTACGCCGTGCTGAAACGCGAATTCTCTTATCTGGGAATCGGCAGCCCGGGGCCTCGGGCAATGGGGATGTTCGAGATCGGCCGGCCCGACCTCGACTGGGTGCAGTTGGCCAAGGGCATGGGAGTGCCCGGCACCCGCGTCACTTCCCTCGGCGAGTTTGCCAAGGCCCTGCGCAGGGGATTGGAGGGCGAAGGTCCGACGTTGATCGAAGTTCCCCTCTGAACGTGTCTCTGAACTTCCCTTCTGTGGCGGGTGATTTGGCTCGTCCGGCCTTCGCCCTTCTTTTCCCGCTTTGAAAATTCCCTGTTTCGTGAAAAGATCAAGTCCTCGTCCCAATGAAGATCTTCCCTCTCGCACGGAACTTGAAGCAGGTTCCTCTTCGCCGCAAGCCCCAGCCCGGCTCGGCCCGACGAGCTGTCATGCTTGCACTGTTTGCCGCAGGCTCTCTCGGAGTCCTCTGCTTCTCCGCTGCGCGCGCACAGCAGACTGATCCGGCGAAGCCTGCAGTGGTGCAACCGGGCGCGCCGGGCGCTCCGAGCAAGACGCTGCCATCATCCACCCGAGCGAGCCTGCCACCTCGGTCGCCGGCCGACGTAGAGTTCATGCAAGGCATGATCGTACACCATGCACAAGCGGTGGAGATGACGGCGATGATTTCGTCGCATACGCAAAACAAAGACCTGCGCTCGCTGGGAGCACGCATCAGCAGCTCGCAGTCGGACGAAATCAAGTTCATGAAGCGCTGGCTGGCGGCCCGGGGCGAACCGGTTACAACGACCATGCCGGAAATGCCCGGCATGGACATGTCGAGCGAATCGACGTCGAACCAGACCATGTCCCACGACACCATGCCACACGACACGATGGCGTTGATGCCTGGAATGCTTACGCCGAAGCAGATGGAAGAGTTACGGAAAGCGAAGGGGTCCGAGTTTGACCGCTTATTCCTGGTCGGGATGATTCAACATCACAACGGCGCGTTGACCATGGTAAAAGATTTATTCGACACCGCAGGCGCTGGACAGGATGCCGAGATATTCAACTTCGCGACCGATGCGGATAATACGCAACGAGCCGAGATACGAATCATGCAGAACCTGCTGGAAAAGAAACATTAAGGAGAAACGATGAAGCGAGTGTCCAGTCTTATCCTGTGGGTGATGGGAGCTGTACTTCTTTTAAGTTTTGGAGTGATGCGAACGCAGGCGCAAGCGGCGCAGCCTGCAACTCCGCCCGGCGCTCCCCAACAGGAGCAGGCGCAGCCCGTGACCCCGCCGTCCGGCAAGGAAGCGGAGAAGAAAGACGCTGAAGAACAGCAGAATCCGTTCGCGCCCGAGCCAGCTCCGGCGCTTCCGCCGGGGATGGCAGGGTCAGATGTAAATGATCCGCGCTTTAAATTGGCTCCGGGACTCTATGACGCGGGCGAAGCTGCCATGGGTATCGAGCACGTCCTGCTGCTGAAGAAGCCGGATGCGTTTCAGCTCGCGTCCAGCGATCCCGACGATCCAAAAGTGCAGAAGACCCTGGCGCAGCTTGGCGTCGGCGGTGGCATGAAAATTCCCAAGCCGATCCAGTTGGTGATTGCGCAGCTGGCTTTCGCCAACTCCGACCTTGCGTTCCAGGGCAATCATCTCTTCCTGGGAAATTTTTACGGCGTGAATATCTTCGACATCGCTAATCCGGCGAAGGCAAAATTGCTGACGTCGCTGGTCTGCCCGGGTGGACAGGGCGACGTGTCGGTATACAAAAACCTGCTGTTCATGTCGGTCGAGATGCCGAATGGACGACTGGATTGCGGGGCTGAAGGATTTCCCCCGGAACCGCCGCCGGCCGATGAGGCAAAAGATAAAGATAAAGACGATAAAAAAACGGACGCCGAGAAAGCAAAAGATTCAGCTCAGGCCAAAGATGCCACTCCAGACGCAGACAAGGAAAAAGAGAAACAGCAGGAGCGCCGACGCCGCCTCCCAGCTGCGCAAAAAGACCGTTTCCGCGGCGTAAGAATCTTCGACATCTCCGACGTCGCGAATCCCAAGCAGGTTGCGGCCGTGCAAACCTGCCGCGGATCCCACACCCATACCCTGGTGACCGACCCCAACGACAAGGACAATGTCTACATCTACGTGTCGGGAACCTCGTTTGTGCGCCAGCCAGAAGAACTGGCCGGATGCTCCGGGGAAAAACCGGACAAAGATCCGAACACGGCGCTGTTCAGAATCGATGTCATCAAAGTTCCCGTGGCCGCGCCGCAGGAGGCGAAGATCGTGTCGAGTCCGCGGGTGTTTATCGATCCGCGGTCAGGCGCGATCAACGGCTTGAATAACGGCGGCACGCACGGCAAGAAGGGCGCGGAGAAGCCGGCCGACACCGACCAGTGCCACGACATCACCGTCTACTCAGCGATCGGGCTGGCAGCGGGTGCGTGCTCCGGCAACGGAATTCTGCTGGACATCAAGGACCCGGCCAATCCCAAGCGCGTGGATGCCGTGAATGATCCGAACTACTCTTACTGGCATTCGGCTTCGTTCTCGAACGATGGCAGCAAGGTCGTGTTCACCGACGAGTGGGGCGGTGGCCTGGGGGCGCGCTGCCGTCCGAACGACCCGAACAAGTGGGGTGCGGACGCCATCTTCAACCTGAAGGACGACAAGCTCAGTTTCGCGAACTACTACAAGCTGCCCGCCGCGCAGGGCGACACCGAGAATTGCGTGGCCCACAACGGTTCGCTGGTTCCAGTTCCGGGGAGGGATATCGAAGTCCAGGCCTGGTACCAGGGCGGGGTCTCGGTGATGGACTTCACCGATCCGGCGAACCCGTTCGAGATCGCCTACTTCGATCGCGGGCCGATTGATCCGAAGATGCTGGTGCTCGGCGGCGAATGGTCGGCATACTGGTACAACGGCTACATTTACGGTTCGGAGATTGCGCGAGGTTTAGACGTTTTTCAGCTGACTCCAACCAAGTTCCTCACGCAGAATGAAATCGACGCTGCCAAAACAGTTCAGGTGACGGAGCTCAACGTACAGAATCAGCAGAAGCTCATGTGGCCTGCAAACCTGGTCGTGGCGAAAGCTTATGTGGACCAATTGTCGAGGTCGCAGGCTCTGCCTGCAGGCCGAATCGCTCAGCTGCAGAAGGCGATTCACGGCGCAGAGGATTCGCACATGAGCAACGGCAGTCTGGAGAAACTGAAGCGGATGGCGCCTTCGCTGGAACAAAGCGCAGCATCCGCGAAGACCCAGGCTGACGCAAAGCGGATGCATGCGCTGGCAGACGTTCTGAAGCATCCGTCCGCCTGAACCGGGGTCGGAGATCTTGGATCAGAACTTTCCAGTTGGGACTTTCGATCGACTGATGTCTTGCGACGACGGTGCGTTCCGAAGAGAGTCGAGAGCGGGAATCTCGGCGTCGAGTCTAATGCGAAAACAATCGTGATAACCGGGAGCCGAACATCGAAGGAGAATCCGAACGGAACCTTAGTGCTCGCCTCAGAAGGCCCACGAACAAACGCGCGCTCATGGCGATAGCAGGAATCGGATCGTCGCTGCTCCACCACGCCCGCTCTCGGCTTTTCGCTGGGAGATACTTGGTTGCATCTTCTTTCGATGCTCCTCGTGGCAACCGTCGAAGAAGGGCGAGCACATAGAAGGATTCAACGCTGAACAACCGGCCGTCGACCGGGGCTGCGTTGTCAACGCGCCGCCCCGACAAGTCCAGATGTTGCGCCCGGACGACGTCGATTCCGTCGGTGTTCTCGAACATCCGAAAATTCTGGCCGACGCGTGGGTTGCAGTCCAGAAGTTTGTACTGCCCGTCCCGCTCATCCTTGCGCCAATCCATGTCGATAATTCCGGAATAGCCGACCGCATGCAGGAGTTTCTCGCTGGCCAAACGCAACTCCTCATTCGCAATCGAGAGGCCCAGCGCGGTCGATCCCGCGTCGCTCGGATACGAGCGCAGTTTCCTTCCTGTAAAGGTCACACTTATATTTTTTGGTGAATTGTAGTATCCGTGGCTGATCCAATCGTCTCCGGGAATGTACTCCTGAACAATCAGAGGCCGACTTGCTTCGTAGTTGCAGTTTTCACAGAAAGTGAATAGCTGCTCTGGTGTCTGTATCAATCTCGCGCTCGACATATCTTTCAGCGGAACCCACTGCTCGGCCCCCTTTACCAACACCGGAAACTTCGTCTCCGCTGCGAACGCCCGGACATCCTCCAGTGCATGAGGAAAGATCGTCCGTGCGCTGGGGATTCCGATCTCAGCACACAGAGCGTGGAGGCAGGCCTTGTTCGCCAGTCGATGGGGCAGATCGGGCGGAACCCGGGGCACGATAAACCAGGGAGCAAGACTGGCCGCATTTTCCGCAACAAATACTGCGGATAAATCGTCCATTGGAATAACAATCGTGGGCCGCGCGATGAATTTACCGATCTCCGACATGGCCTTTACGAAAGACTCTGGATCATCGGGGTAACTGTCCCAGACGAAAGCCTTCTTGAGATAGCGTGTCATCGCCAGTGGTGTAAAGGCATCGTCCACCACCGCATAAACCGGCAGACCAGCCCGGCCGAGCGTGCGCGCGACCGCCAACGCTCCGTGGTGGATGACACCACGACTCATTTTCAGGATGAGCGCCGGATAGTTCGCGTCTAGACTAGGCAGCATTCTTTTTTCAGTCTCGTTGTGCCGTCGATTTCAGTTCTCCACGCACTTTTTTGACTGGGTAAAGGCAACCACCTGCATGCGATGCGTTCTCGCAATGTGCGTCGATATTTGACGCGCCGTGAAACCCGTTCCCGCCAGGAACCGCATAACAGGGCCGAAAGAATGCGTGCTGGCCAGACCGGTGAAATACAAGCCAGGAACAGAGGACTCGAAATTGGACGAGAGCCGAGGTATCTGCACCTCGTGGCTGATCTCCGATTTCAGGTTTTGATCCAGGAACGGAAGTTTTTCGAAATCAAACCGGTACCCAGTCGACGCGATCACGTGATCCGCGGTCAACTCTTTTGACTGGCCATTCTGATCGGTAAACTGCAACGCGACCCGCCCGCTACGTGCGCCGGCGGCACGCAATTGATGGCCGACGAGCACAGGCATCTGACCCAGGACCCGCTCCTTCAGCCACCATGCGCCGGCCGGACCGAGGGATGCTTTCACTCGCGAAAGTCGCGTCTGCCGCGGCAGGCGCTGAAAAAGCTGAGGCGCGTTATCGTAAACCCAAAGCTGAAGCCCCTCGCCCAACTGCGTTCTCGGGCGACGCAGACGCTGATAGAGAGAGCGATGGGCCGTCGACGGAACTTTGTTCCAGGCGATCGACGGCGCACGCACGACCAGCGTGACCGAAGCGCCCTCTTCCCGCAAAATTGCGGCCGTCTCCAGCCCGGACTGTCCGCCGCCGATCACGATGACATCCTTGCCCTTGAACTTGCTCAGGTCATAGTGAGCCGCGGAGTGTGACCACAGTTCAGCCGGCAACTGGGCAATTTGCTCGGGCACGTGTTCCATCCGATCCATGCCCGTGGCCACGATAACCTGGCCCGATCGAAATGTCTGCCCATTGCGCAGAGATACATCGAACCCTCCGGCTGTCTTTCTGACAGCGTCTACCAAAACATCCTCCACCTGCGGGACGAATTTTTTCTGAAAGGCGAGCGCATAGCTGGCAAAGGTCTCACGCGACAATGGGGAGCCATATTCGACGAATGGGAGGCCTTGCGCGCCACAGAATTGTGGCAGACCGTAGCGGCCCTCGGGATCAGGCAGACCCGAGGCGCATCCCTCTGACTTCAAGAGCATGGCTTTCGGCATCTGGGTGAGCCAGCGTTGCATCGTCGATCCGAAAGTGCGGAATTCCACGCCAGCATGGCGCAGGTGCGCCGCGATCGCGAGACCATAAGGTCCCGCCCCAATGATGCAGACTTCTGTCTGCGGGACGGAGTTCAAGAGAAGTTCCTCTGATTTCTGGGCCATCGCGAGTTTGCGAGCCCATTGATGTTTCGAATGATGATGCTTTGAATGATTAAAGTCCGTGGCCCGCGAGGGAGAAGCAAGCGGGAACGACGCTGCAAGGTGGGGGGGTGCGCGTTCGCTTGGCAGGTTTGCCCAAGCAACTACGTGGGAAATGTCTCGCAGGGCGGACGCGATTCAAACCGTCACATCGCGCCAGAGAAACAAAAACGGCGCACCACATCTCGCCACTATACCGGAAGGCGAGCTAACTCTTTACTGCCCAGATTTCCTTCGGCAAGTTTCCTCAGCTCGCCTTTCACAATCTTTCCTGTCGGCGTCACTGGCATTGCGGAAACCAGAACAATTTGAGACGGCCGTTTGTAAGCCGCCAGATGGAGGATGGCGAATTCTGCCAAATCATGCCGAGTCACCGCCGAACCAGGATGCGGCTGAACAAACGCAACCACCTCTTCGTCTCCACCCACTGCGCGGCCGACGACCGCGGACCGGAACACTTCGGGATGCGCGTTCAGCACCGCTTCGACTTCAGCCGGGTAAACGTTGAACCCTCGGTGGACAATCAAATCCTTGGTGCGTCCAACAATGAAGAGATGATCGCCGTCGAGCCGGGCGAGATCGTGAGTATTGAACCATCCTTCGCCGTCAATGGCAGCGGCAGTTTCCTCCGGAGCGCGATAGTAGCCCTTCATAATGTTGGGCCCGCGCACCCGCAACTCGCCGACTCCGCCGGCGGGTGCAGCCTGGCCGCCGCTGCCCATTAGATTGATCTCAACTCCAGGAAACGCCACACCGATTGATGTGTCGGTGCGAGGCGTTTCAGGACGGGTCAGGGCAATGGTCGGAGAACACTCCGTTACGCCGTAACCGTTGTGCAGGACCATCCCGAAAAGACTTTCGATTCCGGACTTGGTGGCGGGATCGAGCGGCGCGCCGGAAGAAGAAATGATCCGCAACGCTGGCAGCTTTAGCGACGAAACATTCCTTAGCTTGGCATACTGCAGAATCTGGTTGAAGATCGCCGGGGATCCTAACAACAGCGTCACGCGCTCCTTCTCCAACAGCACGCGCGCACTCATGGGATCAAAACGCGGGGTCAGGTAGAGCGAAGCGCCCGCGATCAACGAGCCCAACAACACCACCGAGAGGCCGACGGCGTGAGACATCGGCAGCACGCCATAGAGCCGGTCGTCCGGACTGACTGATCGGATTCTTGCCGATCCCTCCGCCATGAACAGCAGGTTCCGGTGGGAAAGCATGACTCCCTTGGGAACGCCGGTCGTTCCGGAGGTGTAGATCAAGGCGGCAACACGATCCGAAACATTCGCGTCGAGAGGCTCCGGTTCAACGTCTTGATTCAGCGGGCCGATGCCGACCGAACCGAAACCATCCCGCTCCTCGAGCACAGCGCCGTGGCGATTGGCGTGATCGGCTGCGTGCGTCGAAACGCCCATCGTATACAGAACACGTCGCGCGCCGCAGTGACTCTGAATTTCATCAACTTCGCGAGGCGAGAGGCGTGCATTCACCAGCACCGGCCACGCATCAACCGCCGCCGACGCCAGAAGAATTGTCACGAACGCCCGGCAATTTTCTCCGACGATCATGACCCGATCGCCCGGGCGCACGCCCAACCCACGCAGCCACGCCCGCGCGTCGGCGATAGCGGACGACAGTTGCCCATACGTCCACGCTCCAGTGCTCTCGAGGAGAGCTGGCCGATCCGGAGAACGCTCCGCCCACACCTTCACCACGTCGCTGATGCGGATGGGAGCGGCTACTGTCGTGTCGGACACGGAATCGTTCCTCTAAGAATTTCCTGCTCGAAGTGACGCGCCTGACGTTCGCGGTGAAGCCTACGCCTTAGCGTCAAGCTTTCTTGCGACGTACGCCGCCAGATTGTTAATGGTGTCGAGGTTGCTGGGCATCACTTCTTCATCCTCGACGGTGATCTTGAACCGGTCTTGAAGATATGCCACGAGGTCGAGGACTCCCATGGAGTCAATCACGTCCCCGAGCAGCGATCCGTCATCGCGCAGTTTTTCGGTGTGCCCGGAAAGAAAGTGCTCGACTACAAAGTTGCGGACTTCACGTTCGATTTCAGTGGTCTGGGTTGATTGAATAGGCTGTGGCATTGCGTCAAAATACCTCGGTTCGTTGTTCCTCAGAAAGCTGAGGATGATTTTTTTTCGTGCTGTTTTCCATCTGCGCTTCGGAAGCGCGATGCAGAGTGGAACTCGAATACGAAGGCCGGATCAGCGTTGCGTCACCGTCGAAAGGAGTGGCGTACCATGCCTCACCGTCAGCGAGCGCCGCGTGTAGCGCCGGATCCGCGGCCTTGTAGTAGTACGGACACGCGGGATATTTCCTTACATACGGATTCCATTCAGCGCATACGTTGCGAATTGCCGGCGGAAACCCCATCACTTCGAGAACGTCGCTCCCCGCCAGCCTCGCGCTTTCATATGCGGCCGCCCACAGTGCCCGCACAATCTCGGGCTCGTCCTGCCGGACCAACGTATCCGCAATGATTGACTTCTCAAGACCGGTTTCCTGATCTGTGTCAGTGCGAATCACCGCGTAACCGACAAGTTTTCCATTCTCGTGACAACGAAGTACGCGCGCCGAGCCTCGGTCGCCCGGTATTTCGAAATGCCATCGCAGCGCCGCCGGGGTACGGTCAGCGAACAGCCGGGAGCGTTCGTTCAGCTTGGCTGCCCACAACGACTGGAAATCATTTCCAATGTCCTTCGGCGCGATTTCAGTAATCGTCAAAGACGTCACAGAATGTCTTGGCCCTCGTCTGTGAAGGATCTTGTCGCATCCAACTGCAATCGCCGTGAGCACGCTGCCGATCCCGGTCGACACCGGGCCCAGGTTCAGCTTTTTCATCAGCGCTCGAGCGAAGGGATAAGGCTGCAGCACCCAGAAGAGTACGGAGTCATACTCCGGCTGTGGCAGAGGAGAGCACTTGAATGCCCGTGCCATTTTTCCGACCGCCTCGATTGCGGTCGTAGCGATGTAAAGGTCGACGGATTTCTGGCGATAGAAGGGCGCGACCAGTGTCAAACTCATGGCACGGTACGGCGTGTCTACCACCAATCCGTGGGAGCTGACCGCGGTCAGCGTTTTTTCGCCATAGCGGCACTGCAGGGAAATATTCCCCATGTATCCGACAATTGCGCCACCCGCTTCCAGCACCCAGCCGATGGGCCGCTCCACTTCGCCGCGGGGCAGCGCCGGATTACGATGCCAGAGGCGCTCCCAGTTCTCCAGTGAATCGGCGTCGACACCCCATCGCTGCTTGAGCTCAGACACAGCCTCGAAATCCGAGAAGCGCGCTTCCCGGACTTTGGCCGGAGCAATCGCGCGCGTCGGCTGAACGTGATCGCTCCCGGCGGATGCGCGCTCAGTTCGCCGCTTCCGGATCACGGTCAGGATCGCGCCGGCGAATTTTTCTTGAAGAGAGGACATCGGACAGAATCTGTATTCACTGCACCAGCGATCACCGCAGAGCGAAGAGCGCAGCAGTGCGATCGAGATTAGCGATCTGGTTACGCGGTTTCGCTTTCCGCGAGTGCCGGTCGCGCACCTGCTCGAGCCATAGCGGCAAACACCGGGCTTTCCGTCTTTCGCGAGTCCAGATACCGCAGCCAATTGCGGTATACGGCGTTGGCCGATGACGCCCAGCTATTCTCCAGTCCGCCGACAACCGCATTTTCTGGAAAGGCTGCGGCGATTTCTTCGCGCCGGTCGGCGATTGCGGTCTCTCGAAAATCGTTCAGCAGGCGAGTCGCAGCTTCCCCGAAATATCCCGCCGGCATGGTCGGATAGGTCTCTCGCTCCTGACGCAGAAAGCGCTTGATGTCTCTCCGGTATTCCTTCAACAGAGTCTGCGCTCCGTATTCTGGATGTCCCTGAAAATGTACAAACAGGCTGTTCTTTTTGCGCTTCACAAACAGGTCGACTCCGGCCTCTACCGAGTCGGTGAGAACCGTATATCCGCTCGCCGACAACTCGGCCGCTCGCACCTCGTTCCAACGTGAGTGCGGGAAGCGAATCTCATCGGCAATGCCGCCGGTCAGCGCGTGAGCGCCGTTCTTGCGGGAAGCAAACACCCCAAACTGCTTGTCCGCCAGGCGATGACGCAGAATACCGTCGCTATGAAGAACGCTGGCATGCGCCGCCAAACACGACAGCACTGTCGAGGACGTATTTCGTTCCGCCCAGTCAAACACCTGGGTAAGAGTCGACCAGTAGGGTTCATCCTGCAGGTTCGCCTGATGCGGTTCGGTGCCGGTGACAATCACGCCATCGAACTTGCTGTTCCACAAGTCGTCGAAACCAAAGTAGAAATTGTTCAGATGCTGCTGTCCGCGATCGCCTCGAGGAATCCCCGGGAGTGAGTAAAGCTTTACGGCCACGGGAATTTCGCCCGACGCGGCATCCAGCATTTCAAAAAACTGCATCTCGGTATCTTCGAGCGCCGGATCGGGCATGTTGTTGATGAAGCCCAGACGGACGCAGCCCTGCGGGGCACGGCCACTGGCCGAAGCGACGGGACGCCGTTGTTGTCTCTCAGCCCAACGAGTCGGTACTCTCGCTCCGTCCCGCCCACTATCAATAATCAGCGGCACTTTCCACCTCCCACGCCGAAGTGTTCCATTTCGCGATGCTTCATCTTGCAGCCGTTTCCAGTGCCTGACCGAGATCCTCAAGAATGTCGTCGATATGCTCGATGCCCACGCTGAGCCGAATCATCTCCGGGGTCACGCCAACTTTTTTCTGTTCTTCTGGCGTGAGTTGCCGGTGCGTGGTCGACGCGGGATGGCACGACAGCGATTTCGCGTCGCCCATATTCACCATCCGCTTGAAGAGACGGAAAGCGTTGAAGCATTTCCTGCCGCCCTCGTAGCCGCCTTTCACTCCGAAGGTCAGCAACGAGCAGAAGTTGTCGCCAAGATAGCGATGGGCCATGGGATAAAGCGGATTATCCGGGAACCCAACGTAGTTCACCCAGTCGACCGCGGGATGAGCCCGCAGAAATTTCGCGACCTTGCGCGCGTTCTCCACATGGCGTTCCACCCGAAGCGCCATCGTCTCAATGCCCTGCAGGAACAGGAATCCGTTAAACGGAGACAGCGTGGCGCCAGTGTTGCGCTGGCATACAGTTCGGCAACGCGCGATGTAAGCTGCATCCCCGAAGTGGTCGACATAGACCACCCCGTGATAGGCAATTTCCGGCTGATTGAACATATAGAACTTTTCCGGATACTTTCGCCACGGGAACTTGCCACTGTCCACAATCATGCCGCCAATGCTGGTCCCGTGCCCCCCCATGAATTTCGTCATGGAGTGCACCACCACGTCGGCGCCATACTCAATCGGCCGCAACAGAACCGGCGTCGCCACCGTGTTATCCACCACCAGCGGCACGCCGTGCTTGTGCGCCACCCGCGCCAGTCCTTCAATGTCCGCCACGTTTCCCGCGGGATTACCCACGCTCTCGCAGTAAACCGCGCGGGTATTTTCGTCGATCAGCTTTTCCACATCCTCGGGTCGGTCCGTCGCCGAAAAACGCGAACTGATTCCCCGCTTCGGAAAGATGTGCGCGAGCAGCGTATAAGTGGCGCCGTAGAGCTGAGGGAGGGAAACGATGTTGTTGCCGGTTTCGGCAATGTTGATCAGCGAGTACTCGATCGCCGCCATTCCGGAACTCACGCTGAGCCCTTCCACACCGCCCTCGAGCGCTGCCACCCGCTTCTCGAGGACCGTGTTCGTGGGATTTCCGATCCGCGTATAAATGTTCCCGGGAACTTCCAGATTGAATAACGCAGCGCCGTGCTCCGCGCTGTCGAATTCAAACGCAACCGTCTGGTAGATCGGCACCGCTACGGCTTTCGTCGTGGGATCGCCGTCGTACCCAACGTGAATTGCGATGGTCTCTCTTTTCATGCGTGAGCGAACTTAAGTCAGTTTGGAGTTCTGTAACCTTGAGCGAGTTCTCGGGCGCGCTCCTATTTCGTAGTTACTGCTACTTCTACAGCCGACAAGGCGACGGGTTCGCGAACAGCCGTTTTCTTAAGCACTTTCGCCAGCCGCTGCGCCGTAAATTTAGCCCCGAAGGCGAATCTCATCACCGGGCCAAAACTGTTCGCTGAAGCGAGCCCGGTGAAATACAAGCCCGGAACGGAGGACTCAAAGTCGATGGAAAGAACCGGAGAACCGTTGGCCTGTCGAACCGCCGACCGGATGTCCTCGCTCAGGAACTGGAGACTATCCAGGCTTACTCGGTAGCCGGTACCCGCGATGATGTGGTCCGCGATGATTTCCTTCCTGGTTCCGTCAGTAGCGCGCAGCGCCAGATGCACCTTCCCGTCGCGCACTTCCGCGCCATCCGGCGAATACCCGAGATGCAGCGGCACCTTGCCGACGATCTTGTTCTTGATGAAATAGCCGCCGGAGGGGCCGAGGGCTCTCTGAACGGATTCGATACGCAGATTTTCCGGCAAATAGTGGAAGGCCAAGGGAGACTCCGCAAAGAACAGCGATTTCAATCCTGGCCCCAGTCCGGAAGAAGGACGAGTCAGCCGCTGCCACCAAGACCGCTTCTTGTCCGTAGGCGCACCGTGAAAGCTGATTTCAGGCTTCCGGCTGACGAGTTCAATGTTAACCCCCGCATCGTGCATCAACCCGGCCATGTCAAGGGCGGAGGCGCCGGCGCCAATCACCACGACCTTCCGGCCGCGGAAAGCGTCCACTTCGGGTTGCGCCGCGCTGTGCGAGAAGTACTGTGCCGGCAAATGCGCCAGCGTATCAGGAAGGTTCTCGAAGTGGGTGATGCCCACGGCAAGAACAACCCGCCGGCCTTCTGCTGTTTCACCGTTTTCCAGATGCACCTTAAAGCCGCCGGGGATTCTCTCAATGTAGACGACGTTGGTCTCTTCCAGATTTGGTACCATCCGTTCCCGGAAGGCCAGCCCGTATGCGCAAAATGTGTCCAACGGCACGGGTTTTCCCGTGTCGGAGTAAGGGATCCCGCGCTCGGCACAGAACTTCTTAAGGCTCAAAGCTCCCTGAGGATCGTAAATGTCAGACGCGAACCCATCTGACTTGAGCATCATGCCCTTGGGCATATGCGAGATCCACGAATCCATGGGATGGCCGAAAATGCGGAATGGTACCCCTGCATGGTGCAGGTGAGCTGCGATCGAGAGTCCGTAAGGGCCCGCGCCAACAATCAGCGTATTTGTCATAAGTTCAATTAATGCAATATGTTGCGGTTAAATCGGCCAAAGTCAAGAAGATCGAGAATTTGAGCCACTGCAACGGGGGGAATGAAAGGGGATCTACGTTTCGCTTCGATTATAGGGCATCGGAGATCGTCCACCAATCGGAAGAACGTGCTATTGCAAACCTGCCTCTGAACCTCGATTACTCCGACCTCTACGACGGAACATACCGGCGACTCTTGCCTTCTGTTCAGAACGCAGAAACGACATGAATTCCTGCGAGACAGGCCGCTTTTCCCTGCGCAGCGATAACCATGCGAAACCCAGGAACCGGAGTAACCCTCCGAGCACGACAGGTTTCGATGGTACCCGCAATGCACATTTGATAGCTTCAAAAAGCGGGTCACTCCCGAACGAATAATCGAGCTTTCCCAGTCGAAAACTCGAACGAAGAAGATTGGTTCCGGCACCCGTGTGACGGTGGTGATAGATGGGTAGATCTGGGAATGCCTCAGTCTCCCAGCCCTTCAGGTTGGCCGATACCTGCGCGTGCCAGTCCTCCCCGCCGTACTCGAGGACTTGGTATCCGCCGATGGCTTCATAACATTCTCGCCGAACCAATTGGGCGGCATGAGCGACGGAGTGAGTGCGATTGCTGGTGCGGCCCTTGAATTCGCCCTGAACTTCCTCGCAGACAAATCCGCCGGCTAAGCCCAACTTTGGGTTTTGACAAAAGCGCTCGATCAAGTCCTCGAAATAAGTCGGGCCAATGGTTATGTCAGCGTCGAGATTGCCAATAAATCCGAAAGGAGCCTCAAAAAGATGCTTTTGCCCCGCCTGCAAAGCAACGACTTTGGTGCGGAAACTGTGCCCCGGAGGGCGCGACATCCGCATAAAATAGATGAAATCGTGCTGCTGTGCATAGCGGCGAACAATCTCGTCGGTCCCATCCGTGGAGCCATCGCTTACGATTACCCACCTTTGCGGACGCACGATCTGAGCGAGGACCGACTGGATGGTTTTCTCGATGTGCGCGGCCTCGTTATAGGCGGCGGTCATGAGCGCGTAGGATCGTATCGGGGTCTCCGATCCTTCCGTTGTTGCGCTCGATGCCGGCGCGCCACTTGAAGTGCAGAGTGGAATTAGGGTGTTCATCCAGGATCGTTCATCCAGTATCTAGGAATTGCCGAAGAGATATTCGTGCAGGCCTTCGCGCCAGGGGCGAAAAACATTCAGCCCGCGGCGCTTCAGTTCACGGTTTTCCAAAACGGAATACATGGGCCGTGGAACTTTTGCAGGAAACTCATTGGGGCCGGCGACGTGCAACTTCACTGGTGTCTTCGCTAGCGCAAAAATCTCTTTGGCGAACTCATGCCACGAGCAACTCCCCTCCGCGGTGGCGTGGTAAAGCCCGTACGCGTCGGAACGGCTCAGGGCAACAATCTGCTTTGCGATTTCCACGGTCGAGGTCGGCGTGACAAACTCACTATCAACAACTCTTACTTCGCCTCGCTCGCGGGCGAGTTTCAGCATCAGCTCGATGAAGTTCAAGCCACCCTTGGCTCGACAGGGACTCTTGCCGTAGATTGCCGACGTACGCACTACAAAATGCTTGTCCGTCGTTGCGCGCACAAAATGTTCGCCAGCGAGCTTGGTGTTCCCGTATACGTTCAGGGGGTTCGGAGAATCCCCCTCCTCATAGGGGCTTCGCTTTGCTCCGTCGAAGACGTAGTCCGTGCTCACGTGAATGACAGTTGCCTTAGAGTGTTTAGTGGCGATCGCCAGGTTCCTGGCGCCAATCCCGTTGACGGCGAAGGCAAGTGCCGGATCTTTCTCGCAGTTCTCCACATGATGCATCGCCGCCGTGTTGACGACTACTTCCGGCTGGATTTCTTGCATGCGAGCCGCCACTGAATCCATCGACGCCAAGTCGATGTCCGCGTGGGTGAGAGAAAAGACTTCATCCCCTGCCAGTGCGAACGCTTTTGCAACGTCGCTGCCTAACTGCCCGTTGGCTCCAATCACTGTGATTTTCATGATCTTGGTGGTGCGAGGGAAGGCGGAGAAGGGATTATCGTTCAACCACGCGGTCAGTCAGATTCAGGCCCAACGAAGGCTCTTCCCCATTTTCGACAAGACGAACGGGATCGACTTTGTAATTCCACGCAAATAGCGTATCGAGGATTTGCTGACGCTTCTTTGTCGGTTCAGTCGAACGAAACAGATGTTGTAGCCGATAAGCAATTCGACGAATCGTTAACCCAACCAGGCTGGCGTGTCGGCAACTGCGCACGCCTTTCCTGCCATCGTATTTGTAATAGTACAGATACCGGGTGACCTCGCCATCTACGGCAAAACCCAGTGGATTGAATCGGTTAATGGTTGATTGCCCACCCAGGTGCGTGATCGTGAATTTCGGAGTATAGAGAATCGAGTGGCCGGACTCCCAGATTCTCCGGCACAAATCGGTATCTTCGTAGTAGTAGAAGAACTGTTCGTCAAACCCGCCAAGACTGCGAAGCAGTTCCCCTCGCGCCAGAATAAAGCACCCAGCGAGCCAACCCACAGAGCGCTCCGTCTCTCCGTGCCAGTTCGCGTAGCTGCCAGAGTGAAACCATTCGGAGAAGCGGGCCAGTGCCCCTAGGCCGAGTGCCCAGCACCACTCGCTGCGGAGGGTGAAGATCGGTCTTTGAACGGGTTGGACGACGCCGTTGGGGAACACAACTCGGCATCCGAAGGCCCCGGCTGCAGGATGCTCATCGGCATACTTGACTAGTCCGTCGAGTGTGCCGTCATGAATAAGCGTGTCCGGATTCAAAATAAGAACGTACTCGCCGCGACTCGCACGGATCGCGACGTTGTTCCCTTTCGCGAACCTCAGATTCGTTCCGTTTTCGAACAGGATGGCTTGCGGAAACTCCTTCCGGATCAACTCCACCGACCCGTCGGTTGATCCGTTATCGGAAACAAGCACTTCGCATTCCGTGCTCTTCACCGTCGCGTAGATCGACCGCAGGCAGTCGAGGACCACCTTCCGATCGTTCCAGCATAAGATGACGATTGATAATTTCATAACGAGCGTTCCTGACTCTTCAGCCGAGGAATCCACCACCGAAGTCTCAGCGAACGAAACTACTCTGGACGCGCTAGACAGGAACTGCGAAGTGAGACGCGCTGTTTAGCTCGACTCGCAGCAACTGTTGCGCGGTCATTACTTATGAAGCGTACCATGCCGCGATGGTCTGATCGAAATAAGAGATTCCGGAAGTAGCTTTGTGGTCATTCGGTTGTCGAGCTCTCCGACATCGGGGGGCTCACCGCAGCCTGCGCGGTCTGCCTGATCTTCAGGAAAGCGGGCACACACACACCGTAGGCAATCACACAGACGGTAGCACCTATGGCTATGTTGGCCGATGGCCTGTTCGCCAGCCCGATGAAGCGCGCGCCAAGACCGATACCAAGAGCCCCTGCGGATGCCAGCACCGCCGGCACAAACGATCTTCCATACCGAATCAAGTTCAGACCAGTGAGCCCACGCATTCGCCTGATTTGAAGGGCATAGCTACCAACAATCGCAAGCAGGGATGCTACTTGGCCTCCGACTACTCCGAACAGCTTGCAGGCAGGATAGATAGCGATCATCATGATCACCGCCGAAGCGGTGACGGCGCGCCGGTGCAGGCCCGGACGACCCATACCGGCAAAGACGCTCGTGATCACGACGTTCAGCAGACTCAGGAACACTACAACGGCCGCGACCGCCAGCGGTCCGGCGGCAGCCTCATATCGCGTCCCATAGATCAGTCTAAGAAGCGAGGACCCGCACAAATAGCAGCCAACCGTGGCAGGAAGCCCCAGAAGAATCATCCATGAAGTCACCTCGATCAGGATACGGTTGACACGATCTTTGTCTTCCTGGACATGGGCGAAGGTGGGGAGCAGTGTCTGAACCAACGTGTTGGTGAGGAAGACCGAAGGAGTCTGAACCAGGTACACCGCCATCGTGTACACGCCCAATGCCGTGGCGGAGTAAAGCTTGGCCAGCACGAAGATGTCGGTGCGGGTGAAGATAAGGTTTAGAAACGACAGTCCGAGTCCTTGCTTTGTGAAAACGTAGAGATCCCGGATAGCACCTCGGTCCCACCCCAGCCTAGGCAGCCCCGGACAGACAATATAGGACAGGAGACAACGGAAGACGTTCTCGCTGCAAGAGCCAATGGCCAGCGCCCATACGTCCCGGAGAACAAAGCTGAGAACTACCGTCAGGATCACTCCACAGATGGCGCCACCGTTGCTGATCGCCATCCAGCGTCCGAACTTCATTTCTTTCTGCGGGAGAATGGAACGCGGACTCATGGCACCATCGAACACCATGCTCAGGAGCGTGACTCGAAGCAGCGCCGACAGTTCCCCATTTCCATAGAAATGGGCGACAAACGGGGCCATCGCAAAAATAATGCCGTAAGTGAGGAGCGACCGGCCCATCCCCATCCACCAACCCGCGTTTAGGTATTCGTCTTCCCCTCCCCGCGGGTTTTGAATGACCGCATACCTCTGCCCGATTTCAGTCATGCACACCACGAGCGCTGACGTGGACATGACGATCGCCATGGTTCCAAAAGCGCTAGGCGCGAGCAGCCGGGTCAGGATCATGTTGCGGGCAAACCGGCTGCCTTGCTCGGCCACGCTACCGCCGGTCAAAAACAGTCCACCCCGCATGGTCTTGGCCCGAAGGCCGCCGCCCGCCATCAACTTCTCAACCGTTGCCCTGCCCCGGACGTAAAGTTTCGAAAGATTCATTCCACTACTCATGTATTAAGAATTGAAATTGTCAGGTTGTATTAAGTCGGAGGTCGTTATACGAAAGGAACCAAGTCTTTTTTCCTCTGCTGGTGGCGCTCGACAGCGCGAAGCGCCAGCCGAGGACTAATCCACGTCAGCAGCCATTTCGCCGCGATGTTGAACGTCAGGTCCAGTTGCGCTGCTCTAGAGATGGCTTCGCGAGCCTTTCCGTACTCGCCAGCCTCCAGATGACAATTGGCAAGGCCGCTGTGGACCGCGCCAAGCCCCGCCAGGATTAACTTCCGCATTTTTTCCGGCAAGCCTTCACTCAGGCGCAGGAACTTCTCGAATCGGATCTGCGTCTGCCGAAGCACGAATTCCAGCTTGTTCCATTCTGCGCTCACCCCGACATGGCGATTTTCCGCAGGTGATCGGTCTACCAAGGTGAGCGGTTGGTTGACGTAACAGAAATCCGTAAGCCTGGCCAATCGAAACAGAAAATCACTGTCCATGCCGAACCGCAGGTTGGTATCGAATCCGCCCGCTTTTCTTACCAGATCGGCGCGTGCCAGGACGGAGCATATGCAGACGACCATGCCCCCTCCCCCGGGTCTCACCACCATTTTCAGAACGTTCGTGCTGACGCCCATCGTTCCTTCATGCCGATCGTCCTCCTCAGCCAGTTGGAACATGGTGCGTGTTTCCGGGTAGTTGAAAAATCGGACGTCTGTGTAACACGCGCCGCACTGGGGGCTAAACTGCTCTAGAGCTTTGAACTGCCACTCGAGCTTTTCCTTCTCCCAGAGATCGTCCGAGTCCAGGAAAGCGACCCAGTCTCCCTGCGCTTCTGCTAACCCTTTGTTCAATGCCGCGCTCAGGCCCTGATTCGTCTGGAAGTAATAGCGGATCCGATCAGCAAAACTCTCCGCAAGGACCGTCCTCGTGTCATCCGATGATCCGTCGTCCACCACAATGACTTCGAAGTCCGTGAATGTCTGGCACAAAACACTCCTGATGGCGTTCTGCACGTCGGCGGACCGGTTGTAAGTGGGAATAATGACCGATACCTTTGGATTCATGAAATAACCCTGTCTCCCGATTTCCTCGTCCGTGGTACTTGTGAACCGCTCAGGCCCGCACGCCTGTTCCAGTCTCCTGCCCGCCTTCGTCGAGTAATAAATCACTTCCCGCGTTCCCGGAGGCAAATGCAACCCCTACCTCAGCCGGCGCCACCACTTGTGGGATCGTCACTCGCTTTGCCTCGAAGGTCGCCACGGAAATGAAGGCGGGCAGCGCGAATAGGAGAATCTGCGACTGATAGAGAAAGGCAATTCCGAAGCAAGACACCACACAGGCAAAAAGGGCCGAACCCAAACACCAGAGGAACCATTCCTGTCTGCGATCCCCGCTCACTCTTTTCCTCGCTGTCCCGATTGCCCCAAAGCTCCGACTGAAGACCGCAATCACCAAAACCAGGGTCACCAGGCCTCCGGTCAAGGCCGCGGCGACAAATAGGTTGCTGGTATCCCACATATCCCAGTCCCACTGGTCGTAGTATCTGTATCCCAGGAGCCACCAGTCGCTGAAATGGCGGATGGTTTGGTTTACCAACGTATAGCGGTGCCAGCTGGAGGAAGATCCGGTCAAGTCGACCCGCGAAATCAGGTGCCAGACTGGCGCTTTCATGACCAGGTGCAGCGCCACGAGAGCGAGTGCGATTCCCCAACGAATGATGCGCATCCGCTCACGCAGGGCCCAAAAGCTAAGGCCCAGAAGACCCGCGCCCAAGCTCATCCAGGGCGTGCTCGCGTGGGTCGTAATCAGCATGGCGGTGGCCCCCGCAAGTCCCGCGTACGCCACCATCCGGAACTTTTTCACTGTCCACAGCCAGAGAAACAAGGGCATCAACACGCCGGCGAAAACGCCGCTGCCCAGGGGACCCATCACCCCTGACGAACGTAACTGGCCGTCTCTTACGATCTGTTCCACAGGAAGGTCCATACCCCCGATCAAATTGAATACATTGACGCCGGTAATCTGCTCGTTGATCATGGAGACACCCAGGATTGCGCAGATCACAGCGAACACTTTTATTGTGCGCCGGAGCGCCTCGCCATCAGGTATGAAAAATCTCAGCACCAGGTAGCCGCCCAAGGCGTCCAGCAAACTTCCCAGGCTCGCGATCAGCATCTGCGTATTCATCCACTGCAGCGTGATCACGATGAACGCCGATACCGTCCACAGCACCACGACTTGATCGATGCGGCTGAATCCCGTCGCAAACCAGCGTCCCGAAGACTTTACTTTCAGCCTGATGGCTCGCACTAACGCGGCCAAGATCAGGATGCGCATCATGGTAAAGTGCACGCCTCCCACGATCACGACTTGTCCGAGTGGGATGGTGAAGATCGCCAAAAGGAAAGGTACAATCGCCTTCTTGCGCGGAAGGGTCAGGATCAGCACAATGGCGATTAGCATCCAGACCGCGACCACAGGATGCAGCAGGGACGCCATCGCCCCGCCCCCAAATCGAATGTGTCCAGGTTCCATTAACTATGCTTGCGTCGACGAATGTAGAATGAGCCGGGGTTATGCTCTGCAATGGCGTTCGGAAAAGCAGGGGCCACTGCATCCCAATGGAATTTAGAGAGGTAGTTCAGAGCGCACGGGATTTCCCGCCCGAGTATGCGATTGGCAGCTTGAATAGCCGTGCGGCCCCAAATCGCCGGGGCCGCAGGGCGGTGCCGAATTCGTGTTGTCAGGCTACTGAACGGAGGCCGCCAAGCCCGTAGGCGGGTTTGGCTGACTCGATGATCCGAATTCGTATGCTGCCGAATCCCATGCCCCGCTGCTAGGTCGCGTGTTCGGCGTTCTCTGCGGGCACACCGATTGCACGACTCCTGATACTGTCTGCTCTGAGCAAGCGAAACCTGTGTCGTTCTTGCTGAATCCAGCAGGCCAGAAGGTAGAGGTCAAGTTACTGCCCTTGCCTACAGTGTCCTGACACGATGAAGTCGGCATGTAGGGGTAAGTCGAGGTGTTTAGGCACCCGTGGGAACTCGCCTGAGACATCGTCTCAACTATGTTGTTGGAGAATGCTATCGTGGCGGCACCGGTGACCGTGTTCCCGGACATCATTAATTGGCTTTGCGTCGTACCATTCGGAGCATTTGGCACTATGCAAAAGTTATTAATCATCACAAAAGCGTTAAGCCACTCGGATCCGCTACCTTGAATATTCCCACAAACACCATTTCCCAAATTTTCTTCCCAAACATTGTTGAACATGTAAAACGCCGTCACGTTCGGTTGGCTGTTCTGCGGAAGTTGGGCTACGTCACCTCCGCCAATATCGCAGCACCAAACGTTATTCCATACATAGTCCGTCTCGCCCGTATTTCCGACTTGCAGGGTTTCGCACTGCTCGGGCAGAGGCATATCGTGAATCCAGTTGTCGTGTATCCAGAAAGTACTTGCATTCGAGGGGATAGGCCCAATCGTCTCGATGCAGTTCGGGTGATTGCCCCCCGGCCCTGTACCGAGATGCGAAATGTTGTTATAAGCGTACTCTCCACCCATGTGCGGCTTAATGGCGTTCGTGACATAGGCGAAGATCGAGTGCGTAGTGGGCCACTGCTGACCGCCGCCCGAATATTTCGAGCCGTCCGAATTGTCCATGACCATGTAATCGACTAAACAGGTAGGACAGCCCGTCGAGAAGGCGTTGCCGTTAAGATCGCCGGAACTCGCTCCGTGAGTCCAAGCGTGCACGTAGGAATTGACCCATTTCACATTCGATGCACTGGAACTGATGCCAACCATATACTCATTGCCAGCACAACTGCCTTCTGAGTTAGGAGAAGCCCAATAGTAATTTATGAGTTCAATCCAGTTCACCACAACGTAAGCTGACGAGCCAAACTCCCAGAATGCATTGTTGTTCGAACATTCAGGCGGGTCAATGACTGCAGACTGGGCATCAAATTTGGCTCGATTCCAAGCAGAGGGACAAGTGCTCGTGTTGTACCAAGTTGTGTCGCGGTCGATTGTGATAGGGGAACCGCTGGTTCCGCTCCACTTCCAATTGATCGGAAAATTGGAATTGCCCCAGTCATCACATCCGCGAAGGATAAAAGTGTCCCCTGCGGCAGGCGTATGACTGCCAGCCCAGGTTGCCATGCCAGGCAAATGTGCCCAAGGCGCCGCTTCGGAGGTTCCGCTATTGGAGTCGCTGCCGTTGGCGGCGACGTAATACGTTGCGGCGGAAAGGTGGCCGGTCATCAGGACTGCAAACAACAACGCAAATAGAGCTTGGGGGAACTTGCGGCTCATTATGGGGTCCTAGCGTATCAAATTGGAGGCTCGCGTTGTGGCGCGCCTCTCTGGATATACTAGGGACCCCCGCCAGACCGTCCAAGATGCCGTTTGGTCCATGTCAGAGGTTCATGGCCCATATTGGCCCTTAGGGTGACCGTCCAGGGTTATCAGCTTTTGGCTGCAGCCTCGTTTTCGACCTCGGCAACCCGCGGCAAGGTGCCGCCTGCAATTTCGCTGAGCACCTGTTCGACCGTCAGGATGCGGCTGCCGCTCTGGGCGGCTGCCGACACGGCGAACTCGAAAAACTCGGTAGTACATCCGTACTCGCTGGGGTTCGGCCGGATATCGTGCGTATAAAAGATGAGCCATCCCTTCTGCGCGATGTTTTGCTGGATCAATTGCTGCACGCGAGGCGCGCCGGACGTATCTCCATACAGCGGGTTGGCGCGCAGCAGATTCAGGTCGACTTCCGGCCCATTGACTCCCGGGAAGATGCCTCTGGCGCTGGCCAGATACGGCGCCAAGGTTCTCTTCGTCCCCAGAGTCACGTGCCCGTAGGGATAACAAAAGTTATCGGAGTGCCGCTCCACCAGTTGCTGGAGTTCGCGAATGCCCTTGTGAACGTCGTCTTGAAATTCGGTGAGCGACACCCTGCGGCAGGAGCTGTGACGAAACGTCTGCGTACCCAGCTCATGCCCTCGTGCCAGCAAACCGTGCAGGTCCTCGACGTGGAAGAGGTCTCCCAGTCCGTCGCTTGTGTTCAGGAAACCGGCGGTGGTGTAGTAAGTTCCCCGGCCTCCGAAGGCCTCCAGAATCGGCGCTCCCGCCAGGTACGCGCTGCGCGGGAAATCGTCGAAGCTGAAAGACACAATCGGACCGTGATTCCCGAGCGGAATCATACGGCGGTGAAACGAACACAATACCTTTCGGTTGGCTGCACTGACCAGTGATCGCAGAGTCATTCGTAAGGTGCCTGTGCGGGCGGATGGGACGGCTTAGACTGTCACCGCATCGCCGGCTGGATGAGCAAGAGTCGACTGCATGTCGTGAATGTCGATTGCACTCTCAATCTTCTTGAACGTCATGATGTTCGAGTAGCTCGGGTTGTCCAGGTCCTGGAACTTCTTGAAGTTGTCGATCAGGTCGTAAACGATCGACTTCACGTCGCTGGCCGGGTGGAAGCTCAGAACATTCGCGGCCTTCTGGGTGCTGACCTTGTAATTGCGGAAGTCCTGAATGTGCTTGATGTCGAGGCTCACTTGCAGGTTCATGCGCTCGCGAATCGCGCCTTTGACCAGGTCCGCCACCTCGCCCACGGTGTAGTTGCCGGACGCGATGTTGAAAATTCCAGAGATGCTCTGATTGGCCTCGATGGCGCGAATGTAAGCCGTCGCGGCATCTTCGATGCCCAGCAGCGGACGCCAGATGGAAGGATTGTTTACCATGATCACCCGGTCCTTCATCGCCGACTTGAACATGGTGTTGATGATCAGGTCGAGCCGCATGCGGGGGCTGTAGCCGGAGACGGTTCCTTTGCGCAGGGAAATCACGGAGAAGTTATCGTCCACCAGTTGCATAACCGCTTGCTCGCCCTGCAGCTTCGAAATGCCGTAGGGATAGCTGGAACTGACCGGACGGGTCTCATCGAACAGTTCGTTCTCGGTGTAGCCGTAAACCGAGCACGAGCTGGCGTAAACGTAGCGCTTCACCTTGGCGATCTTGGCGATGTATCCGAGGTACGCGGGTGCGGCAGCGTTGAAGACGAAGTTCTTCGCGGGCGAGAACTCGGCCATGGGGTCATTCGACAGTCCTGCCATGAAAACGACCTGATCATAGGGCTCGAGGTCCTCGACCGTGAGCTGAAAGATGTCCTTATTCAGTGTGCCGATCGCACGTGGCAGGTGATTGCCGAACCAGAACAGGTCCACGACATCGACCTTGTATCCGCGCTCCAGAAGTTTGGGGATCAGCACCGATCCGAGATAGCCAGCGCCGCCTGCAACGAGTATTTTCATGATTAGCTCCGTGTAGAAAGTTGAGTTTCGAGGGTAGAAGAAAATTGAAAATGATTCGACTGGGGTGAGGCCAGCCACTGGGCCAGCGTCTGGGCCTTCCGGTCCTTATCGGACACGGTCACGTCCTTCAGCGGCCACTCAATGCCGATCTCGGGATCATTCCAGAGAATCCCGGATTCGGCCTTGTTGTTGTAGATGCCGGTACACTTGTACTGAATTTCCGTGGCATCTGTGAGCGCGCAGAAACCACGGGCGAATCCCGCTGGCGCCCAGACGCTGCGACGATTCTCGGCTGTGGCTTCGACGCCAACCCACTTGCCCAGCGTCGGCGACCCTTTCCGGATGTCGACTGCGACCAGAAATGCGGCTCCGGCCGTCACTCGCATCAGTTTTCCCATGGGCGGTTCCCACTGAAAGTGTAGTCCACGGACTACACCCTTGGCTGAGCACGAGTGGTTGTCCTGCACAAACTTCGTGGGCAAGCCGAGCTCCTCAAACTGATCCGCCCGGAAAGTCTCGGTAAAGAATCCCCGGTCATCGCGAAAGACATCCGGTACGACGACCGCCAGGTCGCCAAGATGCCTTGATTCGATCTTAATTTGCATGAATGAATGTCTCCGCGCGTATAGCGAGTTTAAGAATTCGAAGAGGTGGGACTATCGGGTGACCGCTTCGGAAACCGACCCCTTGGGTTGCTCAGAAAGTGCGTTTCGCCGGGAGATTTCCTGCGCGATGATTGCCACAATGCGCTCAGCAGCGTGGCCATCCCACTTCTCGGGAATACTGGAATGGTTGTGTCCGTTCAGTTGATCAGAAACCGCCTTCCGGATGGCCTTCGCGTCGGTGCCCGCAATGACATTTGTGCCGTGGGTCACGGTAACCGGACGCTCTGTGTTTTCGCGTACCGTCACGCAAGGAACCCGCAGGCAGGTCGTCTCTTCCTGGATGCCGCCGGAGTCAGTCACGACCAGCGTGGCGTGCTTCATCAGGCTGAGAAAGTCCAGGTAGCCGAGCGGGCCCAGCAAACGAATCCCTGGCGTGTGCATGGCGGCCGGAGCGTTCGCGCTTTCGTGGCCAAGCTGAAAGAAGTGCTCCAGGCCGAACTCGGCGATGCGTCTGCGCGTCCGGGGATGAGCCGAGAACATAACCGGATACGCGTTTGAAAGTCCTTCAATTCCTTCCAGAATGCTGAGGAGCGTCTCCCGGTTGTCGACGTTCGACGGTCGGTGCAGGGTTAACAATGCATAACGGCTGACTGGTCCGCCGGAACCCTCCCGCAGGCCAAACTGATCGAGGACGACAGATTTTCCCGCCTTCTCTTGCGAGGCCAGCAGCGAATCGATCATGGTGTTGCCCACGAAATGAATCTTCTCGGGCTTAATGCCTTCGCGGCACAGATTCTCTCTGCCACTTTCCTCGGTCACGAAAAGCAGGTCCGACAAATGATCCGTGATGACGCGATTGATCTCTTCCGGCATGGCCCTGTCGAACGAGCGCAGGCCGGCCTCGACGTGCGCAATCAACGGACGCTTTCCGCTCGAATCCAGCGAAATCTTCGAGGTCACGAGAGCGCAGGCCACGGTGGAGTTTACATCTCCGAAAACGACCACGAAATCAGGCTGGGCCTGGAGAACGACAGTTTCGAAGCGGCGCATGATTTCCGCGGTCTGCACCGCGTGCGAACCGGAACCGACTTCCAGGTGAACATCCGGTTTAGGCAGGCCGAGATCGGAGAAGAACGAGCCCGACATGGCTTCGTCATAGTGCTGGCCGGTGTGTACCAGCACTACCTCGATTCGCTCGGAAGTCGCTTGCTTTTCCTGCGGAAATGTCGCGATTCTGGCATTATGGCTGTGAATCGCAAACACAACCGGGGCGGCTTTCATGAAGTTCGGACGCGCCCCGACGATGATCATGATCTTCATGGTCTAACGCTTCCCTGCAACTATGGTTTGCGCAATCGCAATCGAATGCGCGCCGGAAACGGTGCGAAAGGGCTGACCGGTCCGGGACGCAAAGGCATACAACAACCAGCCTAGTTCATAAGGACGGCATTCGAACAACACTTTCAGATCTTTCTTGGCCTCATAGGGCTTGGCCGTGTCTCCCCGGCTAAGCGCCGCCTTCAAATAGGTTTTGACCTGAGATGCGGACCGGTACTGGCAGCGCCAGATGACCTGCGCAGCATCGTCCTCCATATTGAAACCGAGTTCATTCTCGGCGTTGATCCATTTCAGCCCGCGATCGATCCACGGGGTGAAATCGCATTGCGCAGCTTCTCCGAGCGCGAACAGGGTCATCGGCCCCATGGCATGCTGGTGCACCGAGAACACAGGATAGCCTTCGAGCACACGCCCGCTTAAGGAATCATAGTGCCACCACCATTGTCCCAAAGAGCCTTGCGCCTCGCACAAGCCTCGGCCACACTGCAGCGCCATCTGCAGCGCACTTTCTTCCTGATAGGCCTGCGAAAACCGGGTCATCGCATAAATGGGATAGACCTGATCGGCAAAGCTGCCGATGCGTCCTCGAACTATGCCAGAGACGCTTGCGCTGCGCGTCAGATGGCCGAAGAATCCCTGCTCGCCGCGATTTTTCTTGAGCCGGGCAAACGTCTGGAATGCCAGGTCTCGCAACCGCGACTGTTTCTCCGGACAAGCCAGTGCCCAGTTCGACAGGCCAGTAAGAAACCAGGCCAATTCCATGGTGACGCCGCGCTTGGCGCTGGGATAACGGGTCAGGGCCGTCTCGAGTTCGATGCGGCCTTCGAGATCAGCCAGGCGTTCCGGGGCAATCAGGGCGCAGGTCCAAAGCAGCACGCCAAGGTCGCCGATATCCTTCACCCATTCGAGATTCGCGAGCAGGGCCTCGAGCGCCGGCTTGATCTCGATCGAGGACACGCCTCCCGCCTCTTCCACACGGTGCAGACCCATCAGGGTCATCATGGTGTAGCGCGGCGAAAGTCCTTCCCGTACCAGGCCCCGTTCGGTTTTCTTCAGGCTGTAGCAAAACAGCTGCTTTTCCTGGTCAAACATCGGCACTAAACCGCGAAGCGCCAGGGCAACAAAGCGCTGCACGGTCGCCTGGGCCTCGCATGCCGGCGGAACCGCTAGGCTGCGATCATTTTTCATGGCGCGACTACTCCTGGAAAGTTCGTTCATAACTTTGTTCGAAACTTCTGATGGAAATCGCAGGCGTCGGACGTGCTCCCTATCCAATATGTTTGTACAAGATCTGGCCAATCATCGGGAGCACGAAAGGCGACATGTGCTTCAGCGTGTACTTCGTAACTCTTGACTTCCACTGCGAGCTGTACAGATCAAAAATGTGGGTCGATTTTTCCTCGGCGCCATAGCGGGAATATGTCAGCAGAGACTGGGTCGCGCCCCAGCGGTTCTTGAACGTGATCAGACCCTGCTGATCGGCGTTGCTGCGCCCAAAGTCCAGGCACCGCAGGCCGGAGGCCTTCGCCTCCTGAATCGCATTCCAGAACAGGAGGTGCATGGGACCAAGATTATTGAAGCGGGCATCGCAGCAGCCGTACTTGTAGGTAAGCGTGTCTTTATGGCGGATGGTGATCATCGCGGCGATGGCACGTCCATGCTGGAGCACCACACGAACCTTCAGCGCGTCACCAAAACAGTCCATCAGATTGCGGAACCACTGCTTCGACTGCGGGGCCAGGCCTTGCCGCTTGCGGGTCAGGGTGAAAAGCCGGAAGAAATCGTCCAGAAGGGCTGGCGCGGACCCTTCCCGATAAGTCAGGCCTTCGCGTTCGGCGCGGCGAATTTTTCGTTGCGTGGAGCTCTTATGAAAACCGCCGAAGATCGTAGCGATGTCCGGCCCCAGGTCGAGCTGATGAAAGGCATAGCTGACGGCCGTCCGCGGCAGCGCCGAGACCATCTCGAAGGGCTGCAGCGGGCGAATCTCCAGATAACGCCAGCGCCGCTCGCCCACTTCCTGCATCAGGGCGGCCGCCAGTACCGCTTGATCTTCGGTGCTGTCCACCAGTGGCTCACAGTGATCGGAGAACGGAAGTGAAACCATGCGCCGTCCCGTTAGCCAACTCTCGACCCGGCAAAATACCATCGCGTTTTCCAGGGCCTCGCCCTCTGGGGATGTGGTATAGGCAACGGGCTGGAATCCGTAGGTCCGGCTCAGGGACTCAAGCCAGGGCGAGGAATGAAACAGCGAGGCGCGCGGATGCTTCCCCAGGAAGAAATCCCATCGGGAATCCTTCAAGGGTTCGATGCAATTTGCTGCCTTGCCCACATTGCACCTTTGCCCGAGTTCTGCCAGGCCTGGGCTCACCGCATAAGACGTCATCCGTTAGCTTACTCTCCTCAGCTGCCAACTGCTGGCAGTTCTGAATAAGTGCCGAACCGGTTTCGAGCGCTTTGGTTCAGGGTCTGCGCGCGACTGCCGGGGGGAGGGCTGTAGTTTCAGCGCGATTAAACTTCGCCGGGCTTGAATCCTGCGCTTGGGCAATCGGTAGCGGCAGGCGAGCCCGTTCCTGACCTCCCGCGTCCAGCACCGAGAGGATGCTGTCCACAATGCATTGCAGCACCGGGCAGTCGCGGTCCCGAGGCTCGGCTGGGCGGTTCCAGCGAACCAGTCTGATCTTCGTACGCACATCGTCGAGGCTCTCGACCAGGGTGAGCCGGCCGGCTTCCGACAGATAGCGGTCCACGGCTCCAATTTTTCCCCGGAAGATGCTGTACACCGGCACGCCCAGTGCCGCTGCTTCCCGGTTCATCGTGCCCCCACCGCTCACCACCAGATCGGAGAACCAGATCAGATTCAATCCATCTAGCGGCGTATCCGGCATCAGCATCTGACCGGAAGCGATGAGATGGCTCCAATCCGCTCGCAGTTGCTGGCCTTGCCTGGCATTGCGAGGCAAGGTCACAGCCCGCACTTTGGGGTGAGACGCAAGCAGTCGCAGGGTTTCGGCGAACAGGATCTCACTCTCCGGATTGTGATAGTGAGCCTCGGTCGCGGGCGGACGCAGCGTCACCACCAGTTCATCCTGGGCAATTCCCAATTGCGTAAGAATCGAGGGATCGGGGCGGAAACGCGGCACGTAGACGTCTTCTTTCAGGCCGGGGTACCTCATCACCCGATCCGTCTTTCGGGCCATCGCCCCAGTGGGTATGACATCCGGCATGAGGAACCAATCGGGCTCCAGAAACCCGGTTTTGGTGGAGTGTTCATAATCGTGCATCATGATCGTCGGAATGCCCAGCAGCTTACAGATCATCAGCTGGGCCCGGGAGCCGTGCGAAATCGCCACATCCGGCCGATTCCTCAACGCCGTAGGAGCCAGCTGCAGCACTCTCAGGCAGGTGCCAAACACTTTGAGAAACTTATTGCTCCCGTAGTGTTTGCCGATCACCTTGCAAGGCAGCTTAAAAAAATCCAGAAGCTCGCAGACCTGATAGATGTTTCTGGCCGTCAGCACCAGTTCGACACCTTGCTTTTCCAGTTCTTCGATAATTGGCAGAAAAAATGGCACATGGGGGGAGTTATCGATATCGATCCATACCTTCTTTGTCCCCACAAACCGCGGCCGCGATGAATCGTTTGTCGTCGATCCTTGCTCGCCGGCAAGTTGTTCGACTTCCTGCATGGTTGGTGTCATGACAAATCCCTTCTTGTGTTGTCCGTGAATGTCTAATCGAGGGGGAGAGGAGTGATGCCAATCGGGCCCGGAAACAAATTGGTCTTGCTTGGGGGAGGACTTGGGGGAGAAACGGTCTACAAATCTGCGTGTCGGAAAAATCCGTCGTTCGACTGCTTTGGCTACTTGCCCTGGTCCGAGATAACTGGGTGCGGCATAATTTGGTCTGGAATAACTGGGTCTGCAATACCGTCGAACGGCATGCTCTCACCACCTTCATACCCGGTCGCGTCCTCGTCCATCCTGACCTGCGGCGGGTTGCCGAGCTGGAACTCACGGTGAATACCTAGGAGCGCCGTTTTCATGTCCTGCTTGCCGACCAGAAAAGAAAGCGTGCACTGGCTCGAACCCTGAGCAATCGCGATGATGTTTACCTGCTCGCGATCCAGCGCGCTGCAGGCGCGCCCGAGGATGCCGGCAAGGCCGCTCTGGCCAACTTTCTGGGCAACGATCGGGGCAACCATCTGACCCACGACACTGACGATTGCCACCGTCGTATCCACGGCGATGTGTTCCGCTTTCTCATGCGCCAATTCAGCGGCAAACTCGTGACGCAGTGCCGCAACGGTGCTCTTGGCAAGTGCCGACGGAATCACCAGGCTCAACTCATTTTGCGAAGACGATTGCGAAATCAGAAGGACGTCGGCTCGAGTCGCGGCCGTGGTGCGGACGGTGCGGCCCAGAACGTCCGGCACGCCAGCCATTCCCGGGCCGCCAACCTTGATTAGAACCACTTCGTTCATCGCGCTGAGGGCCTTCACCGCCCCTGCTCCTGTGGGACCCGCCGGAGTAATTTTTGTCCCCGCGCGTTCCGGAGCAAAAGTGTTGCGGATCCAAAGCGGAATGCCGCACTGGGTGACCGCGCGCAGCGTCTTCGGATGCAGCACTCGGGCGCCGAAATAGGCGAGTTCGGAAGCCTCGCGATAGGAAATTTCCGGGATCGTGCACCCCTCTTCGACCAGACGCGGGTCTGCGGTGTGCAGCCCATCCACATCCGTCCAGATAATCACCTCGTCCGCCTGCAGGGCCGCCGCCAGAATGGTCGCCGAGTAATCCGAACCGCCGCGGCCGAGAGTGGTAAGCACGCCCTCCGGCGTAGACCCGATAAATCCGGTGACCACGGGCACCACCTCCTGGTCGAGCAGCGGACGCAGGCGGGTCTCGCAGCGCTCCCGCGTCTGCTCCATCGCTGGTTCCGCACCACCATGACAGTCGTCGGTGACCACCAGTTCCGTAGCCTCGATCGCCTCACTAACGACTCCGCGCTCCGCCAGGGCGGCGGCGACCAGGGGGGCAGAAAGCCGCTCCCCGAGACCAGAAATGGCATCCCGCGAACGCGGCGTCAACTCACCCAGCAGGCTCGTCCCCTGACAGAACCGGTCGCCTTCTTCGAGCAGCATCTTCATCCTGCCGGCCATGCGGCTGCGCTCCGCCGCGGAATGAACCAAGGCATGGATCGCCTCTTCATGCTGTCGACGAATTGACTCGAAAATCGCGGCCACCGCAGCGTATTCCCCGGACTCCGATTGCCGGGCGGCTTCGACCAGTTGGTTGGTCACTCCGCTCATCGCCGAAACCACCACCACCACCTGACTGTCCCGCGAAGCAGTTCGGATGATTTCGACAACCTGGGCAATGCTGGACGCGTTGCCCACCGACGTCCCGCCAAACTTCAGGACTCGCACCGGCTTTTTCGCATGACGGCGCCCTTCGGCCTGCACCGGGTGATGCGAAGCGAAGTGCCGGCTCTGTAAGCCGGCGCGCAAGGGACGGTTATTCAAGGGATTAGTCATGAGCGCGGAATCCGGAGCGTCGACAGATTGGGCACTACATCCCGCCGGGTAGCGCGGCGGCTCAGTTTCCAAGGTCGGGAAATGCAGGCGCGAAGCAATTCCGGTTCTTCCCAGGGGACATCGTGATATCCCGAAGCCAGAAACGGGCTCGCCGGATCCCGCATCCATTCCTGGGGAAAAAGCGTAATCGTGTCGCGCTCCGTCACTTTGGGAGCTGCCCGGAAAGGCTCTCCCGACACGGCAGAGTATAGAGCCGAGGGCAGGTCGCGCCCCGGCCCGAGAGCCAGATGTCCTACCTGAGTCGCACGCGGATTGATCTCGATCAGATGCGCATTTCCACTGTGCGCTTCCAGCATGAAGTCAAAGCCGTGGATCCCTGAAAGACCGAGCCGGCGAACCATCTTCTCCGCCGTCGCCGACATCTCGGCGTTTTCGATCAACCGCACCACGCTGGAAGGACCCGCCGCACTGCGCTTGTTGACCACCTCGAAGTGCAGGCTGGCCAGCACGGCGCCCTGCCAGCACGCCACCGTGCTGGTAGCCTCGCGCCCGGCAACAAATTCTTGCGCATTCACCACCGATCGATGGCGGAGCAGCGCAGACCAGACCAGACTTTTGTCCTGGTCGACCAAAGCCCGTTTCGCGGCTCTGGCGAGCAACGGAGGAGCTTGCAGTTCGCGAAAAGCACATTCGGCTTCTTCAAGCGTGTACGCCACTCGGACACCCTCGCCGCCTGAAGTGCCGTTTGCTTTCAGAACGGTCGGCAGCCCCACTCGATCGACCCATTTTCTGACCTCGCCCACGTTCGCGATGACTTCCGTTTTCGGCGCGCGGATGCCTTCCTGTCGGGCCCCGTCGATAAACGTGGCTCGCGCGTACACCAGCGGAAAACTCCCCGCGGCACCCAGCGAGCGCTCGATCAGTTCGCACACCCATTGTCCGGATTTCCCGCCCCGGCGTTCGCGCTCGTACAAATGGTGCAGATGAGAAGTGGCCAGATCATCCCCGGGAATGATGCAGTCCGGGTGGGAGACGGCAATCGCATCGGCAAACGACTTCAACGGCAGCAATCCGCGGTACGCACTGGTTCGGCGCACGGCGTTCATCCGCATCAGCGGATGTCCGCCAGGACAAACCGCGTCCACGATGCACCCCGCATGAGCCAGAGCCATCGCCAGCCGGGCGGTCGGGAACCAACGAGACGTTGTGGCAATCAGAACGGTGGGTTGCACTGCTATCTGAGCCTCCTGGCCCTATTTACTATTAAAAAAACGCTGTACGCGCGAGAGGTTCAATCTGCGAGAGGGGCGTTGCTCCCCGCTTCCTCCAGAACACGTTCACTGGAGGGAACGCGAAGACACGACTGCGTGGCATTGCGTTGGGGGAGTGACGAACCGGAACGCGGAAACTACTCGCGCTTGAAACTACTGATTCGAGTCGCGAGACTCGCGCCGCGATGCGGGGGGACCGTATCGCTGATAGTAATCGCTGTGGGCGGCATTAGTGGAATCGTTCACCAGTGCGCCCAAAAGCTTCGACTTCTCCAGCGCATCCAGACCGCGCTGCAACTGATGTTTCTCGGTCACGCCTGGTCGCGTCACCAGAAGGATTCCGTCCGCCAGCCGGGCCCACAGACTGGTATCGCCCAGCGGAAGGACGGGTGGAGAATCAATGACGATCCAATCGAACCAGGCCGTCAATTGCTCCATCAAGGGCGGCAATTTCCCCGACTGCATCAACTCCAGGGGATTCTCCGGCGCATTTCCCGCTGGCATCACCCATAGCCCAAGACTCTCCAGCCGATAAATATTCATCGCCGTACCTTCCGCGCGGAACCATTCACTCAGGCCCGGAATTCTGCCCAGGCCGAAGCGCGCGGCCACGGTTGGCCGGCGCAGGTCACCCTCCAGAAGCAGCGTCCTTTGCGGTTTTCGGCGGGCCAGCGTACATGCCAGATTGGCTGCGACCGTGCTCTTGCCTTCCTGGGGGATGGTGCTGGTCACCAGGATCTTCTTCAGCGGCCGGTCGAGCGGCCGGCTTTGCCGGAGCTGCCGTAAACGTACCGCCAGAAAACGGAATTTCTCCGCTCCCAGGCTCTCCTCTTTTTCGACCGACACCAGCCGGCTTTCGGTGGGGATAGAAACCGAGAGGCATGGGCAGCGCTCGAGATCCGCCGGGAACGAGGGATTCGGGTCGACGCGGGAGGGGTCCGCAACAGTTTCCAAGGCGCGATCGGCGCTCGCCAATGCCGCCGGTCCCTGCCGGTCCGCGGCTCGCATCTTTTCCTCCGCGGCCTGCAACAATTCCGTGGCCATCTCGAACGACGAGGCTTCGCTTCCGGAGAGTTCCGATTCCGATCTTTGTAATGCGTCAAATATGTGGCTCATGGTCTGATAAGGCTCATAGTCGATTCGTCAAGTTTCGCGAACTCATACCTTCATACGGGTTTTCAATGCTTCGTCCCGCAGGCGTTCGTTATGCAGATGGGTATAGAGCTCGAGCAGGGTCTGGGCTGCTTTCTGCACGCTGATGGTCTCCGCGGCCACGGTTGGTTCCGGCACCCGCGTCTGCACCCCCAACCGGAAATCGGATGCAATGCCGTCGATGATCTCGGGAGTTACGCTCGCAGAATGTCGCGAATACGCCGCAATCAGCGCGTTCTCGCAAACCGTGTTGATCAATCGTGGAATCCCGCGGCAATGCCGATGGACCGCCATCATGGTCTCCGGGGGAAACAACTTCGAGGCCTCGGAACTCCCCGCCAGTTGCAGTCGGCGCTCGATGTAAGCCTTGGTCTCGCTCAGATCGAGCGCGGCCAGATGAGAACGCAAGGCGATGCGCTGCTTTAACTGCCGCAACTCGACCGAGTCCAGCTTGTCGTCCAGTTCGGGCTGGCCCACCAGAAGAATCTGCAGCAACTTCTGGTCGGCGGTTTCCAGATTGGTCAGCAGCCGGATTTCCTCGAGAATGTCGGTGGAGAGATGGTGAGCTTCATCGACCACCAGCACCGTGGTCAGCTGTTTCTGGCTGCGCAAGATCACGTACTGGGCCAGTTGCAGCAGGAGCTCGCTCTTATTCTTGCCCGCGGCCGGCAGTCCCAGATCGCCGGTAATGTATTGCAGAAACTCCACCGGACTCAGCTTGCCGTTGAATACATAGGCGTAGGCAACGTCATCGTTCTTTTTCAGCAATTGCAGCAGGCAGCGCAGCAGCAGAGTCTTGCCCGTGCCCACCTCTCCGGTGAGAACCACGAAGCCCTTGTGCCGCCGCACCCCGTAGTAAAGCGCCGCCAGCGCTTCGTTGTGCCGCTTGGTCGGACACAGGAACGAGGGGTCGGGCGTGATCTCGAAGGGATTGCGCTTCAGATTGTAGAAGGTCTTGTACATTTCGCGTTGCCACTAGCCCCGCAAATAACTGAGGGCAGACCCCACCAGGATGGTAGCAGAAACCAATGCCGCCACCGCCCATCCCAACCACAGCCGTCTTCGCGCCAGACGCTCGTCCTCTGGACGCGCAATCCCCGGAATTTCCGAGATCACCGCCACCGGCAGCAGCTTCTGAAATTCCTTCTCGTCGTGAATGCGGTCATCCATCATTTCGAATCCGCCCGCCACCAGCACGCCCAGGGCAAGTCCAATCCCCAGTCCAATCGCGCAAAACCTCAGCCGGTTGGGAAAATCCGGTTTGCTGGGCAGGCTGGGAGCATCCACAATGCGAAAGCGCTCCCCTTGCTGCAGCAATTCCATGCTGGTGGCCATTTTCGACTCGTTCTTTTTCTTCAACAAATCGTCGTAATTCGCTTTGGACTGTTCGTAGCCCCGGGTCAGATCGGCCAGTTGCTGCTCGCGGATAGGCTCCTGATTCAAGCGTCCCTGATAGTCGTCCACTTTTGTTTTCAAGGTCGCGACCGAGTGTTCGCGGTTGGCAATTTCAAGCTGGTTGGATCGCAACTGGCTTTGGATGGGAGCCATCAGCGATGCCTGTTGCGGATCTCCGGATCCAGCCGGGTTTGAAGCGTCGGTGCCGTCGCCGGCCGGCTTCGCGTTCGAAGCAGCGTTCGAACTAGCGAGCAGTTGAGCCCGCATTTTCTCCGTCTTTGCGATCTGATCTTTCAGCTTGCGTACATCGGGGTGGCGATCGGTGTAGTGCGAGCTCAGATCGGCGAGTTGTGCCTTGAGCTTTTCCAGTTCCTGGTCGATCGCCGGCAGCCCGGTCGAGCTGCCGTCCGGTCCCTTCCCCGACCCTTGCAGCGCCCGGTACTGGTCCGCCAGGGTTTGCAGATACACGTGCTGTTGCCGCGCCGCATTGAGCGCATCTTCTTCGTTCTGCAGCTGGGATTGCAGACCCTGCAGGATCTGCAGGTTGCTCGCCAACTGTCCCGGCATTTCCCCTACGTGCTGGCCCTTGAACTCACGGATGTTTTGTTCCTGGTCAGCGAGCGTCTTGCGGGCCGTTTCCAGTTGGGTCTCGAGAAACTGGGTGGTGTCTTCCGACTGCTGTTGCCGGACTTCGAGGTTCTCGTTGATGAACAGGTTGGTCAGTTCGCTGGTGACCTGCTGGGCCATCCGGGGATTGGGCGAGGTGTAGGAAACGTTGAACGCCGTGATCTGGTTGCGCGCATCCCGCACCAAGTCGATGTTGATCTCCCTGCGCATGCGCTCGACTTTTTCGTCGGGCGAGCGCTGGGCGTGGTCGCTGGCGTAAAGGTTCAATTGATCAATGATGTGCAACAGCCGGGTGCGGCTGAGAATCTGTTGCGTGATGCTCTGCATCCGCTCCTGCAGATCGTCATTGACGTTCGGCGTAACGTAATCCTTCGGCATGGTGGGCTGTTCCACCAGAATCAGCGTGCTCGACAGGTAGCGCGGCGGCAGAATCCAGCTCGCCCCCCACACCAGCAGCCAGCCAAAGAACATTGGGATCAGAAAGTGCAGGTGGCGACGGCGCACCACTCCCAGATAATGCTGCAGGTTCAAGCCTTCCGATTTCTCTTCGAGATCGTCAACCATAAAATTATCTTCCCAGCGGTCGGGCGAACTGATAGGTGATGGAAACGAATTCGCGATTGGTGTCCGGATTCGCCGCCAGCGCCGCGACCGTGCTGTAGTCCTGATGAAGTCGAGTGTATCCCAGCTGCAAACTCAGATGCTGTCCGAACTGCTGCTGCAATGACGCTGTCCCGGCAACCGAGTGCCCGTTGCTGGCTCCCAGAACGGCGCCGCCGAGAATGTCATTTTGCGCATAAAACCCCGATACCGATCCGGCCAGCGTCTTCGTAATCTGCTGCCGCAGCGAGGCGGTCGCGCTGTCGGACTGCACGGCTCCGATCAGCCCTCCTCCACCCGCGATGGTGTGGGCATAACTGACGGCGAAACTGGTCAGCAGGCTCTGCCAGTTCAGGCTCGCGCCGGCCACCGGTGTCCACTTCTGTAAGGGCGGCAGCGGAGAGGGCTGCACCGTGTCCGAGTATTGCGGGCCGCCGAACAAAGAAATGGAAGATCGCGAACTGGGATTGACGGTATAGAAAAAAACTGCTGAGTGAGTCTGGGTCTCGTTCTCGCTGCCGGTCAGATACGTCACCAGTCTTTGATACTGATAGCTCACACCCACGTAGTGCTTCTTCGCCAGACGAAGCGAATAGAAGGCTGTCCCGCCCTGCGAACTGGAATCAAACAAGCCCGGAACCTGGGCCTCATCCGGGTAGTGCAAGTTGGTGAATGTCCCGCTGGCTCCCATCATTTGGTTGGCGGCAAACTGGTAGGTGATCCCCACGTTCCCGTTGTTACTGAGCCGGTCAGCAATGGGCGCAATCACGGAGTCGTTCGGCGCCTGCGTCCCGCCGGATACGGCTCCACCCAATCCCAGATCCGGCTGGTTGAATACGTTCGAGCTTTTCTGGAAATTATCGTGCGCACTGAACGTTACATGCGGGCTCAGGCGGTATGCGAAGTCGATGGCTGCGTTCTGGTCTGCTTCGTTGCGTGCACTGGTGCGCTGATAGAAGGTGAATCCCGGAGCGTAGGTCAGGACGGTGTGCAGCCGCGGCGTGGTCGCGTCCAGCGCGATGGTGGGCCACACCGAATAGCTCACGTCGCTCACCGGAGTGGAGTTCGTCGCTCCCAACACGTTGTCGGAATATGCCGTATTGAACGTCACGCCGCCGCGCAGATAGTTCGATCGCTCCTCGGACGTAAAGGAAACCGGATAATTTGCTCCGCTGACCGGCGGCGGAGCCAGCATGCGATCGTCGCGGGTATCATCGTTCATGACGGCGGAAATCAGTGGGCCGCTGGCGGCGGGAACCATCACGTTCGGCTTGTCGTCCTGCGGGCTAGCTGACTGTGACCCAGCCGCCTGTGCCCCGGCCGACTGCGACCACACCGGCGCGCTCGCCAGCAAGACCAGCCCGATCCCAACGAAATTGTGGATTCTTCTGCTCACAGACAAATGGTCTTTACGGAACAATAATCGTATCGCCGGGCTGTAGCTTGATGTTCTGCGCCATGTTCTTGCCCTGACTGACGTCTTTATAATTGAAGCGCAGGCGAGACTCCCCGCCGGGGCCCTGGCGCAGGATATAAATCGATTTCTGCTTGGCAAAATCGCGGAAGCCGCCCGCCAGCGCAATCGCATCGAGCACTGTCGGAGAATTGGCGATCCCGTACGTCCCCGGGTGCGCCACCTGTCCCAGAATGTTGAATTTCTGGCTGTTGATCTGTTGCACCATCACCGTCACTTCCGGCTCGGAAATGAAATTCTTCAGCTTTTCGGCGATGTTTTTTTCCAGAGTTAGCGGAGTCAGCCCGGCGGCCTGCACTTCTCCCACCAGCGGCAGCGAAATTTTCCCATCCGAGCGCACTGGAATGGAGCGCGAAATGTCGGGCTCCTTCCACACATTGATGGCCAGCACGTCGTCATTGCCAATCACAAAACTGTTGTCGTGCGGCTTGTCGGAAGGCTTGTCGGAAGGTTTGTCGGCGGAGGCTGCCGGGGCTCGGCTAGGAGCCGGCGGCGCGTCCTGGGCGCGGACCGAACCGGACAGAAGCAGGCCCGCCAACAGCCCGGCCACTCCCGCCATCCGCCAGTTGCAAACTTTTGTGGTCATCGAAGATCCTTCATCGCAGATCCTTTAACTTGCTTTCCCATTGCCCTTGCCTTCTCCGTACAGCGAGAATTCTCCCGCGGGCAGCGGAGACAGGTACGACTGCGGTGCCCGCATCTGGTATTGTTCGATCTTGTACAGCAAGGTCCGGTAACTGACTTTCAGCAGCCGCGCGGCCGCCTTGCGGTTCCAACCCGTCCGGGTCAACGCCGCCCCGATCGCGGTCCGCTCGGCTTCCCCCTTGATTCCCTGCACCAGGGACTTCAACGATTCCGGCTTGGCTTTGGTTGGCTCGTTCCCGTTGGCTTCCCCGGAGGCTTCGCGCACGCTGAGGGCACGCGTCACGAAATCGGTGTCGACTCTTCCGCTCACCTCTACCCTGATCTCGCCAAGGGCCAACTCAGGATCGCCCGCCACCAGGTAGCGCTTCACGTAAGCTTCGAGCTCCCGCAGGTTGCCCGGCCAGGAATATTTTTGGCAGGCGGCCAGCATGTTCAAAGAGAATCCGCGGGCCGGCAATCCGTAGTGCTTTGCCAGATTATGCATGAAGTAGCGCAGCAGGGTGGCAATCTCTTCTTTGCGCTGGCGCAGTGGAGGCACTTGCAGAGTGAACGCGCTCAGCCGGTGGTACAAATCCTCGCGCAGGCGCTTCTCTGCCAGGGCGCCATCGAGATTGGCGCTGCTCGCCGCCAGGATTCTCACCTCTGGCATCTCCTCGCTTCCGGCCGGGCTTTGCAGTTCTTGGTTCCGTAATACCTGCAACAGCCGGAACTGCACTCGCGCCGGCATCTCCGCGATTTCTTCCAGATAGATGGTGCCTTTTTCGCCCGCCGCGAATTTTCCCAGCCGGCTCGGCCGGGCAGCGCTCTGGGGCGCGCTGCCGACTCCGTCGTCCCCAAACAGTTCCGCCTCGAGCACTGCCTCCGGCATGGCCGCGCAATTCACTCGCAGCAGAGGGAATCCCGAACGCACTGAAAGTTTGTGAATCAGGCTGGCGACCGTATACTTCCCCGCTCCCTGCTCTCCTACAAGGAGCACCGGAACGTCGGTCTTGGCCAACAGCGCCGCCTGGGCGCGCAGCTTCTGCATGATCAGGCTCGCGCTCACGAAACAGGTTTCCTGCCCGAGCGGCTCGATACTCCGGCTGGCCGTCGGCGCATAGCCTGCTTCCGCCGGATCAAGATGCCTGCGAATCATATTCTCCAGGTGAGTCGAGTCGAAGTCTTTCGCGTCGCACGGCTTGAGCACGATGTCGTCGGCACTCAAACCGGTGGCTTCCCGCACCCGGCCGGCATCGTCCGGGCAGCACAGCAGTACGACCGGAAAGTCCGGCCGAAAACAGCCGAGCCAACGCAGGAAGTGCAGGGGCTCGCTGTCGTTTCGCGAAATATCCAGCAGCAGCAGATGCGCGGCCGCTCCCGACTGCATCCGTTCCATCGCTTCCCAGCCGTTGCCGGCGGTTTCCACTCGCCAGGCCTGCGATGCTTGCAGAGGTCCGAGCATGCGAAGCACCGCCGACTCCTGGCTCACCGCCAGCAGGCGCACGTTTTCGCTTGGGTTGTCAGTCTTTGGATTGTCGGTCACGGGGTTGTCGTTCAAAGGCTTGTTCTTCAACAGGGTTGTGGTCAGACTCAGGTTCACCCTCATCGGGAGAACTACGATTTCAGGCTGGTTTCAAATCCCTCAAAATGAGTTTTAAACCGGTTCAACTTCATATCCTTCTACGCGAACTGCCAGCGAACGCTGGATCGCATCCACGGAAATGACTAGAGTGCGGTCCCCATTGCGCTGCACCAGGACGCCTTCCAGACCATCGAGCGCTCCACTCCGGATCCGCACGCGCTGGCCGATCTGCAGGAAAGGATGGGTCGACCAAGGCAACTTCCCGTCCACCACTCCGCGCACTGCATCAATCTGCTCGTCCGGGATCGCGATGCCTTCGCCCCTGGCTCCGACCAGTCCGAACACTCCCTCCACGCGCAGAACCTGCAGCCGCTCCGCCCGGTTGGGCACAAATTTCGCGAACACATAACAGCTGAACAAGGGCGTCTGGACTGACTTCTTGCGGTCGCTCCAGCGATGCACCTCGTTGACCAGAGGCAGAAACGTGGTTACGCCCCGCTCCTGCAGCCGCTGCGCCACAATTTTTTCGTGCCTGGATCGGGTGTGCAACCCGTACCAGTGTTCCGTCCCCGTTTCGGTTTCAACCGCCGGAGCCGGATGGGACAATTCCAACGCCACTGCGCTGACAGCCATAGCTTCGCCCTCTAAGTCACGTTGTAAAGTGACCTCAATGAAAATCTCGCTGGACTACCAACCTAAGGGTCTGAGACCTAACACAGATCTCAAGGGGGAGAATCGACCTGGGGGAGACTTACACTTCATTTACCGCGTTCTGGAAAACCGTGTGACCGACGGCCCTACCGGCCATTTTTCCGGGGAGGAAAGCAGGTTCGTCGCCTTACCTTAACACTTGGTCCTACTCTCGATAGAGCAAATCGATTGCCAAGTCACTCGGACCATAAATCACTACTAAGCAGATGTAGATTTATCGTGTGTTTCCTGGTGTCGTCAAGAACCGTGATTCTTTGGGCTCAACCTACACAAGAACCATCGGGCGGGAGGAGGAATAACGCCAACGCGGAATCTTTGGCTTGCCCTGACGAAGTCGAGATTACATGGGATTGCAGATCTTTGCAAGCGGTATGAAGTAATCCGCGCCAGGGTACTTTTGGGGGATGCTCAAGTTCATCGGCCCACTCATCCCACAGCTCCTTCGGTCTACATTCCACTTCCCGCTCGGTTCCCCCTAACCAAGGTGTCGCTTGTACCCGCATGACTACCGCCACGTCACAGATTCCATTATAGTTACGATTATCCACTCATTTAGACCGGCATCCCGGCGTCGGTCCAGGAGAAGTTGGGCTGAAGGGGGCTCAGCCCTTGGCTCTGGTTTTTCGAGCCATATGCAATATCTTGCACTTAATGTCCAATATTTGCGACATTCTCCGGAACAAATGAGCCCCTGGTTGCAAGACTTTGCATACCAGAAGGGTTCGCTCAGGGACCTGGTCTTAGGGGGCACGGAGGGGCGGCCCGTCACCGAAGCGGATCGTCTGGGTGGTCCGTCAACCGGACGATCAGTCGACGAAAACGAAGGGCCGCCTCGCTTCTGAGGCGGCCTGAGCAAGATCAAACTGGTTTCGAGGCTTTCCTTCAGGGGACCGATTCTAGACAAATCGCTCTTAGTTGGTTTGGCTGACTTGTCCCCGCCGGCGAATGGTGTAAATCACAGCCGCGAGGCAGCAAAAGCCCGCCAGGCCCAAATAGGCAATTGTGGCTCCGCCCTCGGGAACCGCTTTACAGTCGTAGCCGCGTCGGTCCGAATCCCCGCCTCCACAACCGTTGTTCCCATTATGGTCGCCTCGATCGGGCCCTAGCGCGAGAACCAGTAAGCCCACCGAGGCTTGGCTCAACACCGCGCTCCCGCCCCCAACCTGACCGTTCAGCGTCCCCTGACCTAGCAGACTGGGCGCAAAACACAACAATGCCGCGAACAGTGCAACCGCTGAGAATTTCCTCATGACTTCTCCTCATCCATCCAAACGTAGAGACAAAATCGGGGGGGGAAGGCTGACTTAGCAGAGCCGGGGAGCTCCGCCGTTCCTACAACTGTCACTCTAACGCGAACTAGGAAACTGTCAAGGCTGATAATTTCTGCAACCGTTGCAAAAACTTGCAACTATGCGATCCTCCGGCGGCCTCAGGCCAGATTTTAAGCCGAATTCGCCATGCGCAGCCGCGCTGGCTTCTCCTCAATTCTGCCTCGGTTCACGGTACGGGGACCTCAACCCAACCTCGAGTTTGATGGCTTTGCAGCTCGGCGTTGAGGATTCTGAGTTGCCGCAGCCCATCGACGAACTGCGGATACTCCCGCGCGCTGGAATCGCTGATCGAGGCATAAAACCGCCGGAAGACTTGTTTGAAAGTATCGTCGTAACCTTCACTGTGGCCACCGGGAAGGTCTGCGTAAGCACGGGCCGCAGGTTTCAACAGAGAAGGATCCTTGATATAGATCTGATTGCCGGTATCGCGGTGGCCTGCCCAGAGTTCGTCGGGCCGTTCCTGGTTCCACGCGACGGATGATTTCGTTCCGTAGATCTCGATGCTGAGACCATTCTTACGTCCGGCAGAAACCTGGCTGGCGGTCATGCTGCCGCGAGTCCGCCCACCCATGCGAAAGACCACGGCGCCGAAGTCCTCCGTATCCACCGGTGTTTCGACGTAGTCTTCCGCGCCGAGCAGCTTATTGGCGAAGGTTTCAACCGAGTGCTTGGGCTGCTTGCGCGTGGGGTGGAAGGTTTGCAGATCGGCACAGAGCGAGGTCACCCGCAATCCGGTGACGTGCTCCGCCATATCGAACCAGTGCGATCCGATATCCGCCATGCAACGCGAAGGGCCGCCCGCCTTGGTCTCGACGCGCCAGTTCCAATCCGTGTCGTAGAGCAGCCAGTCCTGGGAATAGGTTCCCTGCACCACGAGGATTTCGCCCAGGTCTCCGGCTTCGCGCATGGCGCGCATCTGCTGCACCATGGGGTAGTAGCGCAAGTTGTGACAGACGCAATTGCGCAATCCGAGTTTGGTCGCCAGAGAGACCAGCTCTTCGCCTTCCTCGACGCTAGTGGCCAGCGGTTTCTCGCAGAGCACGTGCTTGCCCGCATTGAGTGCATCTTTCGCCATGGAAAAATGCTGCGCGTTGGGAGTGCAAATGTGGACGGCATCGATCGTCGGATCGCGCAGGATTTCGCTGTAGTCGGTCGCAATCGTGGGGACGGAGAAGCCGGCGGCAAGACGGCGCGCCGCGCCAGCGTTTCGGCCCACGATAGCTGCGGCTTCGACGGATTCGGTGCGACGGACGGCTTCAAGATGCACACGACCCATAAAGCCAGTCCCGAAGATTGCAGTTCTGATTGATCTCATCTTGAATCTCTTTCGTCCTCGCGCCAGCGCGTTACGTCCACCAGGCGGCTGTAGGTTGCTCACGAATGACGACGCTGTTCAGGAAGGTCGCCGCCTTGGTGAGTCCCTCTTCCGGCGAGAGCAGGCTGTCTTCGTGTTCGATGGAGAGCACGTAATCGTAGGCAAACATGCGCAGCGTCGAAATCAACTCGCCCCACCACTCGGCGCCGTGACCGTAGCCGCAAGTGCGGAAGATCCAACTGCGCTCGCGCTCCTTGGTGTAGGGCTTGGTGTCGAGCACGCCGGTACGCGGCAGGTTGGCGGCATAGATCTGCGTGTCTTTGGCGTGAACGTGAAAGATAGCGCCTTCCAGCACGCGCACCGCAGCGATGGGATCGATACTCTGCCAGAAGAGATGACTGGGATCGAAGTTGCAACCCACGTTGGGTCCGGCGATCGCGCGCAGCCTGAGCATCGTCTCCGGGTTGTAGACCACGAATCCAGGATGCATTTCAACTGCGATCTTCACCCCGTGGTCGGCGGCAAACTTGGCGTGCTCGATCCAATACGGCGTGACCACTTCGTTCCACTGCCAATCCAAAACTTTGAGATAGTCGGGAGGCCAGGGGCAGGTCACCCAGTTGGGAGCCGTGGCGCCGGGCGAATCGCCGGGGCATCCGGAGAAGTCGACCATGACCGGGACGCCCAGCTTTTCGGCCAACAGGATGGTTTTGCGGCTCACCTCGCGGTCGTGCTCCGCATGAGCTTTGTCGGGATGCAGCGCGTTGCCGTGGCAGCTCAGTGCGCTGATGGTCACTCCGTGGTCTGCAAGAACTTTCCTGAACTCGGCCAGGGCGGTGGCATTTTCCAGCATCGCGAGTTTGCAGTGCGCGTCGCCTGGATAATTTCCCGTGGCCAGTTCGACCGTATGGATTTGCAGCGCGGTCAGTTTCTTCAGAACCGCCGCCAGCGGCAGTTGCGATAGCAGGGGAGTAAAAACTCCAATACGCATAACGATTCTTGATCTCCTCGGAATCTTATCCTAAGTAGGAAACGGGTCATTCTACCGCAGCCTCTTGAAATCGACATTGGGAACAACCGGCGTCAGCCACCGCTCGATCGACCTCTGTTTCAGATCTAGTCCATGCCCAGTTGGCTTGTGTTACCTTAATGCCTTTGAGGGGGACCTCTTGCGCCACACTCGAATTGCTCCGCATGTTTTCTTGTTCTTGATTCTGGCAATCTGTGCGGTCGCCCAGAATCAGCCGGTGGTGGATTCCACGCTCCCGCCCCCGCCGCGCGAAAAGCAGGTGCGACTCAAACATATTCTCGTGGTCGCTCAGACCAAGGGATTTGAACACGATTCCATCTCCGCTGCCATGGCCGCCATCTACAACATGGGTCACGAGAGCGGTCTGTGGGATGCCATGCTGCGCACCGACACCGAACTCATCACCAAGAAGAGCCTCGAGCGCAACACAAAGAATCTGGACTACTTCGATGCCCTGGTGTTTGTGAGCACGACCGGCGAACTTGACCTGGACGACAGTCAGAAAAAAGACATGCTCTCGTTCATTCATGATGACGGCAAGGGCTTCGTCGGCGTGCACGCTGCGCTCGATACCAACTACAAGTGGCCGGAATACGGCGAGATGACTGGGGGATGGTTCGACCAGCACCCCTGGATGACGTTTAACGCGCCGATCATCAATGAAGATCCGAGTTTTCCGGCGGTGCGGCACTTTCCGAAGGCTTTCATTAAGTACGACGAAATCTATCAGCCGAAGGAATGGTCGCGCGAGAAGGTCAACGTTTTGCTCAGTCTCGATCCCTCGAAACTGAACTATGCCAACAATCCTCGCATCCACCGAACCGATCATGATTTCGCGGTGGCCTGGGACAAGATGTACGGCAAGGGCCGCGTGTTCTATTCGACGCTCGGCCACACCGAGGAAGCGTGGAGCGATCCCGACATACGCAAAATGTATTTTGAAGCCATCAAGTGGGTTCTGGGATTGACTGAGGGCAGCGCGACTTCTCATCCGCGACCACAGGCGCCCGGGGAAGGGCACTGAGGCGGGCCAGATGAATTTTCTCCGGACATCTTTGCATTGGAATGTTCTGTTCGCGGCTTCGCTGTCGGTGAGCCTCAGCGTAGCGGCAGCGCAACAGCCCGCTCCTGCCGCACCAGTTCAGAACGCGGATAAACCGAGCGCCGACAACCAGAACGCACCGGCGCGCAAATCCTATCCGCCAGCCCTGATCCAAAGCGGCCGCGACCTCTTCCGTCAAGATTGTTCTTTCTGTCATGGCCGCGACGCCGGCGGCGGTGAGACCGGACCCGATCTCACCCGATCGAAACTCGTGACCGCGGATGTCGATGGAGAAAAAATTGGCCCGGTCGTGCGTGGCGGACGCCCTGACAAAGGCATGCCGCCGTTCGATCGTTCGGAAGATCAGATTGCCAGCCTGGTAGCCTTCATCCACACCCAACAGAATCGCGCACTCACCAGAACCGGCGGACGCAAGGGGGTGGATGTCTCCGATCTGCAAACCGGAAATGTCGAGGCTGGCAAGCGTTACTTCGAGGGAGCTGGGGGATGTGCAACCTGCCATTCGCCGACCGGCGACCTTGCCGGCATCAATTCGCGGTACCGGGGCCTCGAACTCGAAGAGCAGATGCTCTATCCGAGGCACGCAAAATCCAAAGTCACGGTCACTCTGTCCTCCGGTCAAACCATCTCCGGCACTCTCGCCTACCGCGATGAGTTCACGGTCGGACTCATTGATCCTGCGGGTTCGTATCGCTCCTGGCGGACCAGCGATGTGAAATATAAAGTCGACGCTCCGATGAATGCTCACGTTGAACTGTTCAACAAGTACACCGATGATGACATTCACAATCTGATGGCGTATTTGCAAAGTTTGCGCTAGCGCCGTGAGTCGCGCATCAGCAATGCGGCTGAGAAATTCGAAAGGGCCTTAATCGATATGAATTCCGTGAAGGCTGCATTCCTTGTTGCCGTGAGCGCAATTATCGCGCTCGCATCTCCGGGCGTGGTGCTGGCGCAGGCGCAAGGTGTGGATGCGCAAATGCTTCTGCATCCACCAGTCGACAGTTGGCCGGGATATCACGGCGATTATTCCGGCAGACGTCACAGTTCGCTAGCTCAGATCACACCAAAGAATGTGAACAATCTGAGTCTAGCCTGGGCCTTCCAGACCGAGCAGACCACGTCCATCAAATCCACCCCTCTGCTGGTCGATGGGATTTTGTACCTCACAGTTCCAGACAATGTCTGGGCGATTGACGCGCGATCCGGCCACCAGATCTGGCATTACGCCTATCCCCGGGGACCGGCGGAGCACATCGGGCATCGCGGCGTCGCTATGTATAAAGGATATCTTTTCTTTTTGACCCCCGACGCGCACCTGGTTTCCCTCAATAGCAGGGATGGAACCGTGCGCTGGATCATGCCGGTTGCCGATTCGACCAAGGGTTACTGGACCGGCATGGCGCCGCTGGTCGTGGGGAATCATGTGCTCGTTGGTGTTTCCGGCGATTTTGACAACCTGAGTGGATTTATCCGGTCGATTGACCCCGAGACCGGTGCGACGCAGTGGCAGTGGGATTCCACGCCTCCGGCCGGAACTCCGGACCAAACCACCGGCGGAATGACATGGATGACGGGAACGTATGATCCCGACCTGAATCTGGTCTACTGGGGAACCGGAAATCCAACTCCCGTCCTCAAAGGTTCGACGCGGCCGGGCGATGATCTCTACACCTGCAGCATCGTTGCGCTGAATCCGGATACAGGCAAGCTGGCGTGGGCCTTCCAGCCTTCGCCTCACGATACGCATGACTGGGACGCGGTCGAGACTCCAGTGCTGGTCGACGGAGATTTCCACGGCGAGCGGAGGAAGATGCTGATGCAGTCTTCGCGCAACGGCTACTTCTTCGTGCTGGACCGCACCAACGGGAAAAGTCTTCTGACCGTTCCGTTCGGGCCGGTGAACTGGGCGATGGGAATCGATAAACAAGGCCAACCGATTCCAAATCCTGCCAAAGAACCTGCGCCCGACGGGCGATTGATCGCCCCCGACGAGGGCGGCCTTACCAACTACCGTTCCCCCAGCTTCGATCCGAAGACGGGTTTGTTCATCGTTGATGCCCACCCCAGTTGGAGCATTTATTTTTCCAAGCCTGCCGACGGCGCCTACGGTTGGGCGGGAGCGGATTACGGTGTGTGGGGCAAGGGTGTGATCGAGGCCATCGATTACCAGACCGGAAAAATCCGCTGGAGCCATGAACTTGGGCCTGAATCCGGCTCGGGAGTACTGACGACCGACTCAGGCGTCACCTTCACCGGCGACGGTCACGGGAATTTCCTGGCGCTAGATTCGACCGACGGCAAAACCCTCTGGCACGCTGGCTCAGGCGCGCAAATCGCGAGTTCACCCATCACCTACGAACTCGACGGCCGCCAATACCTGCTGACCAGCGCCGGCGGCGTATTGTTCGCCTGGGCACTTCCGCAATCCCAGTGAACTTACGCCTGATGAACCGGCAAGGTGATCGAAAACCGCCAGAACTAAGGGTTGCAAACTCTTGCACTCGCGAGGCCTTCCTGCCGGAGGGCTACCGAAAAAATAACATTTCAACTGTATCGAGGAAAAAAGACTCGGTATATACTAGGCGCTCTTGGACCGAAAGCTGCCCCCAGCGTGCAATCAGCGCGGTTTCGAGGTCAACAACAACCTTCCGATTGGGGCAGAACATATGTCAGGAGCTGGAAGAAATTATCGTCTCGGCAACACTTCAGTGCTTGCCGCCGCCTTGATGATTTTCGTGAGCGCAAGCGCTTGGCTCGCGGACGCTCAAACCTCAGTCACGACCTATCACAATGACAACAACCGTACTGGATGGAATCCGAACGAGACCGTTCTGACTCCAGCCAACGTAACGAACGCCTCGTTCGGTCTGTTGCACAAAGTTACGCTCGACGATCAGGTGGACGCTCAACCGCTGGTCGTGCCGGGTGTAATGATCACAGCCGGGAATTATCAGGGCCCGCATGACGTGGTCTATGTGGCGACGGAAAACAATTCGGTGTATGCCATCGACGTGCACAGCGGGACAGTGCTTTTGAGCCCAAACTTTGGGACGCCGGTATCGTATCCCTTAGGATGCAATAACAACGGGCCGAATGTAGGCATCAACTCGACGCCGGTGATTGACCTCTCGAGTAAGACCTTGTACGTCATAATTTATACCCAGGACTCGACGGGCCCCGCCTACCGTCTGCATGCGCTCGATCTGGGAAGCTTGACCGACAAAGTCACGCCCCAGTTGGTAGTAGCTTCGCATACCCTTAGCAATGGTTCGACCTTCAACTTCAACGCCAAGTACCAGCGGCAGCGTCCCGGATTGTTGCTGGCAAACGGCAGCATTTATGCGGGATTCGGCAGTTTCTGCGATCTCTCGGCAAATCTATCCCGCGGCTGGTTGCTGGGTTGGACTGCGGGATCGCTGACGCCGTTTCCCTCCAACCGGCTCAACGACCTGCAGGCCACCGACACGGGCTATTTCTTTTTGTCGTCCATCTGGATGTCAGGTTATGGTCCGGCGACCGATGATGACGGCAACGTCCTGTTCGTAACCGGCAACTCGGATCCCTCCGGTACCACTTACGACGGCGTGACCAACATTCAGGAGAGTGTAGTCAAGGTCTCGTCCACTCTGACCAGCGTGCTGGATCTTTTTACCCCGCAAGATTGGTCGTCTTTGGACCAGGGGGACACCGATTTCGGGTCGGGCGGGGTTCTGGTACTACCGGATCAGCCAGGATCGACTCCGCACCTGGCGGTGGCGGCGGGTAAAGATGGAAACATGTATTTCATGAACGAAGACGGTCTCGGCGGATACTCTCCCACCACGAATAATGTTCTGGGCACTTACTCGATCGGTGGGTGCTGGTGCGGCGAATCGTACTTCGTCGATCCAGCGGACGGGGCAGGACGAGTGGTGAGCAGCGGCGGCGGGTCGATCGGCGTCTGGAAAGTGACGACGTCGCCCCAGCCAGCGTTGACGAATGTCACAAACTCCACGGGAATAGGTAACAACTCTATTCAGAGCCCGGGATTCTTTACGTCGGTTTCATCGAACGGCACTGCCAATCCCATCATCTGGGCCATTACTCGTCCGTCGACGAACAATGGCGGTGCACCCATCTCTCTATATGCGTTTAATCCCGAGTCCGGCGGAAGCACCATGACCCAGCTATTCACCGCGACTGCGGGCGCGTGGCCGAACACGAGTGGCAACGCCAACCTGGTTCCGGTGGTGGCCAACGGTCAGGTCTTTGTGGCCAGCAACCAGCAATTGCAGATTTTCGGAGTGAGCAGCGGAGCCGCTATCACCACGCTGAGTTCGTCGGCGAATCCCTCGGTACAGGGTAAACCCGTGACCTTTACCGCAACGGTCGTGGCTCAATCTGGCGGGGTAACTCCGACGGGCAAAGTCACGTTCCAGAATGGCTCGACTGTTCTGGCCACGGTGAATCTGGAGAACGGTACTGCACAGTACATCACGACGGCCCTGACGCCGGGATCGCACAGCATCAGCGCCGCCTATAGCGGCGATACGAATTACGGCGCCAGCGCGTCATCTCCATTGAGTCAGTTCGTGATCGCCGCCACCACCACGACGCTTTCGTCTTCGCCAAATCCAGCCACCTACGGGCAAGCCGTTCTTTTCACGGCAACGGTCTCATCCAGCATCGGCGCTCCCGCTGACGGAGACACGGTTACCTTCAAGCACGGGACAGTCGTGCTCGGCACCGGAACCTTGAGCAGCGGCGTCGCGACCTTCTCGACCTCTACACTGGCCGCAATCACGAACGTGGTTACGGCGGTTTACAGCGGCGACCCAAGTTTTGCCACGAGCACATCCAAGGCCGACGATCAAGTCGTAACCAAGGCGTCCACCTCCACGACTGTAGTTTCGTCGCAGAATCCGTCTAGCTATGAACAATCTGTCACCTTTACGGCAACCGTCACTCCGCAGCTCAGCGGAACGCCGGCAGGCACGGTGACGTTTAGGAATGGGACCGCGACGCTCGGAACCGTGACCCTCAACGGGGGCGTAGCCGGCTTTACCACGAAAAAGTTGGCCGTGGGTACGGCAACGGTTACCGCGACGTACAACGGAAGCAGTTCATTTAGCGGCAGCACGTCGTCCGCTCTGAGCCAAGTGGTCGATCTAGCAAGCACTACGACCACGCTTAGTTCGTCGGTGAATCCGTCGAACCCTAAGCAGGCTGTTACGTTTACCGTAAGAGTGGTACCGCAGTTCGGCGGCGCTGTAACTGGCACGGTGACCTTTGCGGACGGCACTTCGCCTCTGAGGACCGAACCGGTGAACGGAGGCCTCGCCTCACTAGTAATCTCCACCCTCGCCCCTGGAACGCACAACATCACGGCAACCTATAGCGGCAGCGCCGACCTTGCCGGCAGCGCGGCCGCCCTCAAGCAGACAGTGAACTAGGGACCAACCGTTAGCTATATCGGCGCGAATCCGGAAGCGATTTGAAGACGACCAAGAAAGGGAAAAGTCAAAGAGATGGTCGGCCGGGAGGACGATTTTCGTAGCACCACCGTGCTTGCCGTCGGGAAAGCAACTCAGCTAAAGGGCAAGTTGCGGCGCGACGCCGGACGGAGAGCCCAGGAGACAGCTGTGACTCCCATCATCAGCACCAAGTATGCAAGCGTCCCTGTGTCGGTGACTCCGGAGGCGACATTTGATGCGAGCGCCCCCGTGAGGTTGAAGGCCACACCAGCGTAGGCCCACTCCTTCACTAGGGGAAACCGCGGAACGATTACCGCAACTGCGCCGAGGAGTTTCCAGATACCCAGGATGACCAGGAAGTATGCAGGGTAGCCTAAGCGGTCAATCACTACGCGAACCTGCGGCGCTCTCAAGATGTCCCATACGCCGCCAACGACGAGTTCCAAGGCAAGCACAGCCGTTGCTAGCCAATAGATGGCATTCCTACTCATGTCGGCGTTTCCTCCCCACACCTGTGCCGGAGATTGTGCTCTACTCTCCCACCAAAAGCAATTTAGCCCACAATATTTCGAAATGTCGAAACCGGGCCGTTAGCACAGCTATCCAAGGCAGACCGGCGATCTGAAGGAGTCTAGCTAAGAGTGCTGAAATCTCCCGTGCACTCAGCGCGGTTTCATGCTACATTGAGTTTGTGAAGCGCCTGCTTCAATTTCGATCGTCATTACGACTCAGTCTATCCCGACTGAGTTATTAACTCCTGCACAATTTATAGCTTCAGGCCCGTGGCGGAACTGGCATACGTAGCTGCCTCAAGAGCAGCCTTTTGTGGGTTCAAATCCCACCGGGCCTACCAGAATTCCTTTGTTCTTTGACAATTTTGACGGAGAGTGGGCCGGACGGTAAGGCAGCAAGTCTGCTAGTCGCCTTAGTTGAACCAGGCTCTCGCAAGAGCGCTAACGGGTTCAACTCCCGTACTCTCCGCCATGGGGAAGGTACTGCTGAATGGCCGGCAACTGGTCCTGAAAACCGGGGCGTCGTGATGAGCGACGGGCGTTCGATTCGTCTACCTTCCGCCAAGTTGAGCCGTTTGGAGGGCGTGAAGCCGAACCCTGAGCGAAGTGAAGGGGAGGCCGGGAGCCCGCCGGCGAAATCCTGAGCCGCGCACTTTGCGGCGAAGGATCGAATGCACAGGTGCGTGAGCCCGGCCGAAACGGACCGGCTGTAACCCGGTCTCCCCGAGTGGGACGCGGAGGTTCAAATCCTCCCCTGTGCACCAGAGTGCCAGCGTGTGCGAATTGGAATAGCAGCCTGTCTTAGAAACAGGTGTTTGAGAGTTCGAATCTCTCCGCTGGCACCAGACCTCGGACCTGTTCGCGCCGTTTGGGCTTTCGCCAGCGGACGCCGTCGAGCGTAGCGACGGGCCGACACGCGAGTCATGACACCTTTGTAACGTGATGAGGCAGGCCCTTGCCTTTAGCATGATGAACACGGCGGTTCCCCCCACCGAGTCACGAAGTGATTTTCCACGAGCAGCACCATGAGAAATTGAGCCAGACTGACGGGCAAGGCCGGTTGAATTCGAGGGGTTCTGTGAACAAACCCATTCTCAACATTTCGATTGTGCTGACGGGCATACTTCTCGGCGTCTTCCATTACCAACTCAAGCCCAGCCCCAGTGACAAGGAAGTCCGCGAGGAAGCCCAAGGCTTGAGCGGGGGAGTGGAATGGCGAGGCCAGATTGCCCCCGACTTCGAACTCAAAACCACAAAGGGCGACCGCTTTCGCCTCTCGGACAATGTTGGCAAGAAAATTATCGTACTTAATTTTTTCGCCACCTGGTGCGGACCGTGCCGGGCAGAGATGCCGGAATTGAACCGATACTTCAACGAGCACAAGTCCGAATCCTTCCTATTGCTGGGTATTGACGCGGAGGAAAAAGAAGACCGGGTGGAGGCATTTCTCGACGAACTTAAGTTGGACTTCCCTGCAGGAGTTGATGAGGGACCGCTCAGGAAGCAGTATGGCGTCGAATCATTCCCCACTACGGTGGTTATCGGCGTCGACGGGAAGGTGCAGTTTTATGAGACCGGTGCGCTGGTGAATGCGGAAGTGGCCTTCGACAATTTATTGCAGAAGAATCGTGAGCTTATGCAAGCGGGCAAGGTTATTTCGCCCGATGACTATCGCCTGCAGGCGCAGAAGCAGTCGGCTCTGCCTTTGCGTCAACCGCAACAGAACCGCATAGCTGAAGATGAGTACAAGTTGGACGAGCGCGGGAAGCGGATCGTCGCTCGAATGGACTGCCCCTGTGGCTGCGACGATAAAGTCGTGAAGTGCGTCTGCAATAACTCGAAAAAGATCAAGAAAGCTCTGGCCAGCGAGGACTTCAAGGAGCAGTCGGACGACGAAATCATGAAGTCGCTCAATAAGCGGTTTTGCTCGGGGGCAATGTGATCGTCGCTGAAAATCTCCACATGCGTTTTCGGACGGGCGTATTCCGCCGAGAGGTGCACGCACTTAAGGGCTTGAGCCTGGAGGTGCATGACGGCGATTTCTTCGCGTTGGTGGGCCAAAACGGAGCAGGCAAATCCACTGCGATGTATTGTTTCCTCGGCTTGCTGAAGCCCACGTCTGGCAAAGTGCAGATTTTGGGTCAAACCCCTGAACTCGGTTGTCGGCTCTATGAGAAGGTGGCTTACTTGCCGGAAGAGCCCCACTATCATCTGTATCTCACTGTCGAAGAAGCGACTCGATATTACGCGGCGCTGTATGGCAAGCGCGTTTCGGACAAAAAGATCAACGATACGTTGGAGCGACTTGGCCTGGCGCAGTTCAAGAATCTTCCGCTTTCGAAGTGTTCGAAGGGAATGAAGCAAAAAGTCGGGATCGCGCAATGCCTCATCCACGAACCACAGGTGCTCTTTCTGGATGAGCCCACGCGAGGGCTGGATCCACTGGCGGTGAGGGAGTTCCGTGAAACGCTGCGCGAGATCCATCAGCGCGGGGCGACCATCGTGATGAACTCACATGTGCTTTCCGAGATTGAGATGCTTGCCAATCGAGTGGCAATTATCGAGAGTGGCAAGGTCGTGGTTCAAGATGAGCTGCGCAACCTGTTGACCCTGGATCGGGAACTCTACCGGGTTAGCTTCGAGGCCAATGGCCACGTGCCGGATTACCTCACCGCCGTCGAACGTGTGGGAAATGTCGTAAAGGGACTTCTCCCCAAGGAAAGGCTTTACGACTTCATGGACCTGACGCGAAGCTCCGGCTTGCAATTGCACGAGTGTTCACTCAAAAAGGCCTCGTTGGAGGACTCGTTCTTCAAGATTGTGAAAGGCGGGGAGCCGCCCGCCACTACACAACAAATGGGCTCAATGCCGGCTGCAGCGGGGCACCAAGGGTAGACCGGATAGGAAGGACGTATGACGGAATTGCTGAGAGCAAACATTCTTGCGGATCTCGCATACTATCGGCGAAGCCGGCTGCTGCTGGCGTTCATGCTCCTGTTTCTGCTCTTGACGGGATTGGGGTCCCTGCCTCCGCTTTTCGCCAACTCCGGAATCCAGAGTTTCAACGCCTTGAAGGAAATCTTCTCCGAACTCAACGGATTCCTGCTGGTTCTTTGCGCATGCCTCGGTCTTTTCATTATCTCGTCGCACCTTCGTAGCCGCAGTCTGAAGATGGTCTTTACCAAACCCTGCCCGCCGGCTGTGTGGCTCCTCTCCGCGTTCCTATCGGCGGTTATCGTATCGTTGCTGCTGAATTTTGTAGTCTTAGCAAGTACGACGATTCTGTCGCTCATCTGGCACGTTCCCGTCCGCCCTGGTCTGGTGTTTCTCTCCGCGGAAACGTTTGTCGTGTCGGTGGGACTCATCGCCTACCTTATGTTGCTGGCGACGCTCGTGCACCCTGCAGTCGCAGCCATTTGCACCCTGGTCTTCAATGCTGACTTGTTCTACGGCGCTCAGTTATGGACGGACGCCGTCATTCGGTCGGGCAACAAGGATCTATGGCTGCGCGCCTTGAAGGGGTTGTTCCATTGGCTTTACCTCATATTCCCCATGCTTTATCCCTTCGACAAGAAAACCGAAGGGATCCATGTCAGTTTGCGGGTCATGCACGGGGAATGGAAGTATCTTCTTTATTCCTTTGGCTACGCAGTTACTCTTTCGGGCTTTTGCTACTGCGTAGCTCTTTTCGCATTGCAGAAGAAGAAGCATATCTAACTATCGAACGCCCACCGCGCGGGCTGGCTGGTTCGGGTTCCGATCGAGTCGCAATTCACTGAAGAACCCAGAAGAACTGGTTGCGCGGGCAGGATTTGCACCTGCGTTTAGAGGTTATGAGCCTCTCGTATTGTCCTACGCTACTACCGCGCCGCAAGTCTAACGCAAAGAGAAATGGTCCGGGTGGCAGGAGTTGAACCTGCGTGGACATGTGCCCTGATTTAAGTAAGAAAGACATGTGGGTAGCCGCTACCCTACACCCCGATCTGATTGTCGAAAATTTGGGAGAGGGCCTTTCGGCCCTCTCCTGGTTCATCCCTTCACGCACACCACCTGGCGCAACGTGTGTACCACGTCCACCAGATCGCGCTGCGCTTCCATCACGGCATCGATGGACTTGTACGCCATTGGCGTTTCGTCGATGACGTCGGCGTCCTTACGGCACTCGACGCCCGCCGTTGCCTTGGCGTGGTCGTCCAAGGTGAAACGGCGCTTCGCCTCTGTACGCGACATGGCGCGTCCGGCTCCATGACTACAGCTCATGAAGCTCTCCGGATTGCCCTTGCCGCGGACAATGTACGAACGCGCTCCCATGCTGCCCGGAATAATTCCCATGTCGCCTTCACGCGCACGGACTGCGCCCTTGCGCGTGATGAGCACGTTCTCGCCGTAGTGGTGCTCCCAGGTCACATAGTTGTGGTGGCAGCTCACGACTTCCACGTTGGCTTCGAACGCCGGGACTTCTCCCGAGCCCGTAACCGCCGCGATCATGTTCTGCATCATCAGATCGCGGTTGGCCAGCGCGTAATCCTGCGCCCAGTGCACCGCCCGGACGTAGTCCTCGAAGTGCTCCGTGCCCTGCGGCAGGTAGGCTAGGTCTTGGTCTGGCAGGTTGATCATCCACTGACGCATGTCGTTCTTTGCCAGCTCGATGAAAAACGTGCCGAAGCGATTGCCCACGCCGCGCGATCCCGAGTGCAACAGGAACCAGACATTCTCGCTCTCGTCAAGGCAGACCTCGATGAAGTGGTTCACGCGCTGCTTGTGATCCAACCTGGGATACTTGTCGACGATTGCCTTGTACGCCAGCTCCATCTTCGCCCACACTTCCGCGTGATGCGCGGGGGCATCCGACCAAGCACCGCGGTCGTTCGCACGGCCGTTGTCGGTGCGTCCGTGCGGCACCGCTTTCTCAATCGCCGTACGAATGCCGTGCAGATTGTCCGGCAGATGATTGGCGTGCAGCGAAGTCTGCACGGCCATCATGCCGCAACCAATGTCCACACCGACCGCCGCCGGAATGATCGCGCCGCGTGTCGGAATGACGCTGCCGATGGTTGCGCCCATGCCCCAGTGCACATCCGGCATCGCCGCCACCCACTTGTAGATGAACGGCAACTGGGCGACGTTCAGAAGTTGCTGGCGCGCGGCGTCCTCGAGCGGGACGCCCTTGATCCAGGCCTTGATAGGCACGCCGTTGTCGGGCTTGATTACGTTGTAAGTGTTGTCGGTCATGTCCTTCCTCTTTTGGTACTCCGGTTGTAGAAAATTAAAACCTCACCGTTCTCTGATCTCTTGCCGCTTGTTATCCTTTGGATCAGTTCCACGATGATCTTGAGGTCGCAATTTGCGACCTCAACTTTTGCATATGAAAAATACAGCTCTGGTACTCACTAAGAAGGTCGATTCAACGATCCTGTTTCTGCGCGGGCAAAAAGTCATTCTGGATGTCGACCTTGCCGAACTCTATGGTGTTTCCATAAAGCGTTTAAACGAGCAAGTGAAGCGCAATATCCGCCGCTTCCCCTCCGACTTTCTCTTCCGTTTAACGCGCAGCGAGTACTCAAACTTGAGGTCGCAATTTGCGACCTCAAGTTCCGATCATGGCGGAAGGCGGTATTTGCCTCATGCCTTTACCGAACACGGTGCCATCATGGCCGCGACCGTTTTGAACTCCAAACGCGCCATCGAAATGAGCATCTTCGTGGTCCGCGCTTTCGTACACCTGCGCGAGGCGTCGATCGCGAACCGGCAAATAGAAGCCAAGCTGGCGGAACTCGAACGCCGTCTGGAAAGCCACGATGGCGACATTCAACAACTCGTCGAAGCCATTCGCGAACTCATGGAGCCGGAACCTGCCAATCCGCGCCGTATCGGATTCGAAACGCCGGCTCTGGCCAAAGGCCAAAGTAGAGGCCACAATAGAGTCCTGAAGATGCGAACCGCCCTCCCACGCAATCGCGGATAACCGCAGCAAACTTTCCTCAGCTCGAAATCAGTTCATTCGCGATAATGATCTCCTTGTGAAAATTTCTGGTCGGGGAGGGGAGATTCGAACTCCCGATCTCGTGCTCCCAAGGCACGCGCCTTGAACCAGCTAGGCCACTCCCCGATCTTGGTGGCTCGGCACGGAATTGAACCGTATCCACTGGCTTTTCAGACCAGCACTCTGCCGTCGAGTTCCCGAGCCAGGTCCTTCGCCGCAAAATACGCGGCTCAGGATTTCGCCTGCGGGCTCCCGCTTCGCTTACGCCCGCAAAACGCCTCAATTTGGTGGACGGTGCGAGAGTTGAACTCGCATCCCGCGGTTGCAGGCCGCGGATAATGCCTTTATACGAACCGCCCATTTGGGGCGAGATGAGAGAATCGAACTCTCGTGACTGGAGCCACAATCCAGTGCCTAAACCATTCGGCCAATCCCGCCATCGAAACCCTGCTATCAAAACTTGGAGCTGGTCGAGTGAATCGAACACCCATCAAAGAGGTACAAGCTCTCTGCACTGCCACTGTGCTAGACCAGCTAACTAAGACCGCTAACTAAGACTCGCTAACTAAAGCCTCCTGACTAAGACCAGCGAACTTGTGGAGCTGGCACGCAGCCTCGAACTGCGGTCGGGCGCTTACCGTGCGCCTGCTCTTCCGGTTGAGCTATACCAGCGGAGCTGGCGCGGCGATTCGAACGCCGATCACGGACTTACGAGGCCCGAGCTCTTCCCACTGAGCTACACCAGCGCAAAACTCTGGAGGTGGCGGGGAGAATTGCGCTCCCGATGATCTGCTTTGCAGGCAGACGCCTTGCTGTCTTGGCTACGCCACCTCAAACTTACTTACTGATCTGGAGCGGAAGGCGGGACTCGAACCCGCGCTCTCGTTCTTAGCCTGCCCCTGAGAAAATGAGCGAAGCGAAGTTGCCGAACGGGTTGGCAACGTCGCGTCTTGGCCACTAGACGACTTCCGCCCTCACAAAATCTTGGAGCGAGCAGCGAGAGTTGAACTCGCGTCATCGGGTTGGAGGCCCGAGGCACCAGCCGCTATACCATGCTCGCCCTTGGCGGGAGATGAAGGACTCGAACCCTCGTAACTGGATCTGGAGGCCAGTGTCCTAGCCGCTGGACGAATCTCCCGCAAACTTATGGCGGAGCTAACGGGAATTGAACCCGTCCCTGCTGATAGACGGTCAGCCATCCTGCCGATAGACCATAGCTCCGGCTCCCTCCCGTGGACTTGAACCACGATTTCCGCGTTCAGAGCGCGGCGTCCTGCCATTGGACGAAGAGGGAATTTCAAATTGTCAAAGAACTGGCTGCCGGGGAGCGATTCGAACGCTCGTATCCGGATTCAAAGTCCAGAGTCCTGCCACTAGACGACCCGGCATCAAGCTTTCAGCGGGATCGCCTTCATGCACCGCACGCACAAGACGGCGGATTCATCGACGTTGTGGCCTAACCTCCGTCTATCTGTACGGGCAATATCGACCAATTCGCTGTGATCGCCGCCGCGCTCGCAATACAGCTCCGATGCAATCTCCATTTCAAAACCGTCGAGTTCAATCGTTTGCGTACTCATAACTTTGGTAGCAGCGAGGAGAATCGAACTCCCATCCCAGCCTTGAAAGAGCCGTATCCTGGCCGTTAGACGACGCTGCCTCCTCTCTGCGCATCGGTCAAATGCACCCTAACAAAGCAAAAGCCCCCGATTTGTATCGGAGGCTCGGAAAACTACGCGCTATGGATCGCCCCCGTTACATAAACGTACCTTCCCCCGCTCCTTGCCACGTAAACGTGGCCGGTGTCGGGAAGCAATCGGTATGGGGTTTGCGCACCATTGCTGGAACTCAGTTATTACTCTGGCATGACTCCGCGAATTCGTCAATCCCAAAACGCTCACCACTTGCCCCGCGAAACCGCGCCAATTAACCCGAATTTGTAGATTTTGCTGCGAAACTAAGCTAACATGGCCGCCTGACCGGGCTTTCAGATTAGGGCTAGTAAGTCCGCTTCCACGTTTGCCTCCTGGAGGTGTTGTGCGTCCAGCCACATTCGTTGCGAACGTTCTCGCTGTCACAGGTCTGACATTTTCGATACTCATGGCCGGGTGCGGCAGCGGATCCGGATCGGGAGGCAACTCGGGAGGCGGTTCTGGTGGCGGGCAGCCTCCGTCGAATGCTGTTCCAGCGATTACCTCTCTGAGCCCGAATTCTGCGACGCAGGGCGGGAATCCGCTAACCGTGACGATCACCGGGTATAACTTCATCTCTTCGTCGAGCGTGCAATGGAATGGCAGTGCGCGAACAACCACCTACACCTCAAGTACTCAGTTGCAAGTGCAGATCGCCTCGGCCGACATTGCGAACTCTGGCTCGGCAGCGGTGAGCGTCACGAATCCGAGCCCCGGCGGAGGAAACTCGGGATCGGCGGAGTTTACGATTACTCCGGCCTCCAATCCTGCTCCTCAGCTTCAGGCCTCCAATCCCAGTTCGGTCAATGCTGGTAGCGCCGACATCATTTTTACTGTGTACGGTTCGAACTTCATCCCTACATCGGTGATTCAGTGGAATGGGGCAGCGTTGACAACCAGTTACCTCTCGGACTCGTACCTGGAGGCTCAGGTTCCAGCCTCGAATCTTTCGAATCCGGGAGTCGCGGAGGTCGTAGTAGTAAATCCTGGCCCGGGCGGTGGAAGTTCCACATCGCTTCTCTTTGGCATCAACGGCTTCAACTACACCCCTTTGGTGGTGGGCCAACTGGCAAATGATATGGTGTGGGACCCGACGAATCAGGTGATCTACCTTTCGGTCCCAAGTCTGGCTCCGGCGAACGGGAATACGATAGCGGTGTTGAATCCCACCAGCGGGAGCATCCAATCAACGCAGTTCGCTGGCAGCGAGCCGGACGCGCTGGCGATCTCCGATGACAGCCAATTCCTATATGCGGGACTGGATGGTTCCTCATCAGTTCAGCGTTTCACGCTACCGAGCATGGTTCCCGACATTAATTACTTGCTTGGGGCAGGCCCGTATCCGGAAGGGCCTTTCTTTGGCATGGACCTGCAAGTTGCGCCAGGTCTACCGCACACCACAGCAGTTTCGCGTGGAGCGTTCAACGTTAGCCCCACTGCTTTGGGTGGAATGGAGATTTATGATGACGCGGCGCCGCGATCTCAAGTCGCCGATGCACCGGGAGGTCTTTATGATTCGCTGCAATGGGGATCGGACACGCAAATCTATGCAATCAATAGCGAGATTACCAGCTTCGACTTTTATGTGCTCACAGTGACCTCCAGCGGCGTTCAGCTTAGTGATGATTACCAGAGCGAGTTCTCCGACTTTTACGTCCGGTTGCATTATGACAGAGGCACACACTATGCCTATACCGACGATGGCTATGTCATAAACCCCGCCAATGGCCAGCACGTCGGGCAATTTCAGGCGTCCGGTTATATGGTCCCGGATTCGAGTCTGAACAGGGCATTTTTCCTGGGTCAGACGCAGAGCCAGGCTGGTTCGACCAGTTTTACCATCGAATCCTTTGATCTCACGACTCTTGCGCCCATATCCGAGATAACGATTCCTAATGTGCTCGGTTATCCGCTGCGGTTTATTCGCTGGGGCGCGAGCGGGCTGGCCTTCAACGACGATGCTGGTTTTATCTATGTCATCAATAGCTCGTTCGTGGGAGCCAACGCCGAAAGGAAGAATGCAGCGCCCAAGCGCACCTTGTTTCCCGTTATGAGGAGTTGGCCAAAACCAGTCATTCGGTCGCGACAGAAAGCCCTGCCAGAAGTTCGCTCTCAGCCAAAGATCAAGCCACGGCGCATGCTGGCTGGCCCGCAGGATTCAAATCCGGCTCCTACAATCGCGGCACTGAGCCCGAGCTCTGTGTTAGTTGACTACACCGGGCTGACCGGATTCACCCTGACTGTGACGGGAAGCAACTTTGTCTCGCTCTCCACGGTCGAATGGAACGGAAGTCCGCGGCAAACGGAACTGGTTTCGAGCACCGAAGTGCAAGCCCAGATCAACTTCTCCGATGTGCAGAACGCGGGCACAGCGACGGTGAGTGTGTCCACGCCGAGTCCGGGCGGGGGCACCTCGAACGCGCTAACGTTCACGATCGCAAATTCGTATTCCCTGCCTCCCATTCCATCGATTATCGCGTTGAATCCAAATTCAGCGGTTGCTGGCAGCGCCGGACTCCTGGTGGATCTGAGCGGGGTTTGGCTGAACAACTCGGATACAGTGGACTGGAACGGGAGCCCTCGCACCAACACTTCTCAAGGGTTCTTAGCCGCCCAACTCAACGCTTCGGATCTCACAACTCCTGGCTATGCCCAAGTCACAGTCGTGACGCCAGGCGGCGTGGTGTCCAATGCAGCGCAATTTCAGATTCTGTATCAGCCGACCGCGGTAAATCAGTCCACGAACGATATGGTGTGGGACCCAGTGAATGAGGTCTTTTACATTTCCGTACCGAGTTCAGCGACCACGAATGCCAACCAGGTTTGTGTGCTAAACCCAACCAGCCTCGCAATCACGAATTGCCAGGCAGGAAGCGAGCCTGATGTGCTCGCGATTTCTGACAACAGTCAGTATCTGTACGTCGGGATGGACGGCGCTGGCTCCGTTAAGCGATTCATTCTTCCGTCCTTGACCCCGGATATCAGCTATTCGCTTGGCAACTACGAAACCGGTGATCCCTACTTCGCCCTCGACATCCAGGTTGAGCCGGGAGTTCCAGGCACGACAGCTGTTTCGAAGGGCGCAAATGTGGATCCTGCCTCGCAGGGCGGGATAACGATTTACGACGATTCCGTGGCGAGACCTAACAGCAGCGTTGGATGTGGAGTTCCGTACGGGCAATGCGCCGATTCCATCCAGTGGAATTCCGACGGTACGCAAATATACGGAGCCAATAGCGACGTAACATCATTTGATTTTTATACGTTCGCTGTCAGTTCGTCAGGAATAACGCTGCAGCAGGACTACCCCTCCGTGTTCTGGAACGAGCCTGGGCGCATTCAATATGATTCGACCAACGGTCTCGTCTATTCCGACGACGGATTCCACGTGATCAATCCGGCAACCGGATTGCCAGCGGGTCTTATCGAAGGAGGCGGCCCCATGGCTCCGGATTCATCGCTCGACTCCGTGTTCGTTCTGACGCAGTACATCTGGCAGGGAAACTCAAACTACACCATCGATATCTTCGATATGACCCACTATGTTCGCGTCGGCTGGATTCCGTTCCCGACGACTGCACTGCCGGGATTGAATCCCCTGGGCCGCTTCATTCGATGGGGATCGAATGGACTAGCGCTTAATTTCAAGGGCGACCAGATCTACCTTCTTTCGGGATCATTTGTGAACGCACAGAATAAATCGCGTGGATACCCTTACAAGAGGCCCCCTCGAACGCATTAGCCGCTTGGCCGGCGAGATCACTGGAATCGGCGAACCGATTACCCGCACTGAAAACCCCGCCAGCGCGCCCTGCTTGCGCCCGCGCACAACTGCGGCCAAGGCGAAAATGTGACAGTGCATTACAGGGTCGATGCGCAGAAATCGTCAAAACCCGAAAGTGGAGGGCGGGCCGGGAGTCAAACCCGGATTTGCAGCTTCGGACGCTGCCGTGTTGTTCCTTACACTACCCACCCAATTTTGGAACTCGCGCCGGGAATCCAACCCGGATCTCACGCTCTGGCAAACAAGGTTAGGACCGAAGCGTCATCATGCCTTTGACCACGCGAGCCTACTTAATGTGGAGGGGATGCAGAGAATTGAACTCTGATCTCATATTTCCGAAACCAGTTCGTAGCCTCGCGCCCTCATCCGTTGGACCACATCCCCACATTGGAAGCGGCAGAGAGATTTGAACTCTCATCGTCCGAGGTAGAAGCTCGGAGCATTGATCCGTTATGCTATGCCGCCTCATTGTTGCTATTGGTGCGGGATGTGGGAATCGAACCCACTTCGTCTCGCTTAAAAGGCGAGTGCATATCCATATCTGCCAATCCCGCGAACTAGTCTCCGCAAATTCTGGTGGGTGACGCTGGAATCGAACCAGCCTGGTCTCGCTTAAGAGGCGAGTGCATCAGCCATCTCTGCCAGTCACCCATCTTCAACATCAACGTGTTCAACATCAAAATGGTGCAGGATGTTGGAATCGAACCAACGCCTCGCGGTTATCGACCGCGGGCTCGACCTTCGAGCTAATCCTGCCCGTTCGACCACTTCGCTTCGCTCAGTTGCTCAGGGCAAGCTCCGTTCGACTACTTCGCTTCGCTCACTTACTTAGGGCAAGTTATGGTGCGCCGTTCGGGAGTTGAACCCGCATCTGTTGGGTGTAGGCCAACTATTCTGGTCCGTTGAACTACCGGCGCGAAAAATTGGTAGAGGGTACAGGAGTCGAACCTGTCTAGCCGCGCTAATCTGGCGCCGAAGTGGGTATAAGCCACTGCCCCTCGCCGGAGGCCCCTCCATGGTGGCTCGCGATGGATTCGAACCATCCGCGACGGCTTTATGAAAGCCGCGTTCTTCCTACTGAACTAGCGAGCCGTTCTTTTCTCACACTTGGCTGGCCGGGCAGGATTCGAACCTGCGCATGGTCCCGGCCAGCCGGGATGCCTTTCCAGCTTGGCTACCGGCCAAGAAAACATCCGCAAAAACCAAAAGGCCCCGACTTTTGTCGGAGCCTTCGAGAATTCGAGTCTGAACTTAGTGGTGCTATGGACAGACCAATCCCGAAGGCCGAGCGCGATTGACGCGCCGTCTCATCATGGATTTGGTCTTTATTGTCATTTTCGCAATTGAGTATAGCATGTTTTCCGGGGTGTGATGAAGGCTAACCATACCCTTGGCGGAGAGGGTTTTCTGCATAGGCCTGCCGCGACGGGCTCCAAGCCGGGGAAACCAAGCACCCGATGAAAGACCAGACTCTCGAAGACGACTGCGGGAGACCTCGGGCTGGCACTCTGGCAGCGAATGAACATACTTTCCACCTTTCCTCGTGAGATCTCGGGGGAAGAGTGCCCGGAGATCACCCTCGCTAATCCAATGAGATGCTTGGGAAAAAATGGTCGGGGAGAGAGGATTTGAACCTCCGACCCCCTGGTCCCGAACCAGGTGCTCTACCAGGCTGAGCCACTCCCCGACGTGTGTAGGGCGCGGGAGGGACTTCTGGCGCCCTAACGGGAATTTCTGAACAACTTCAAGATTATAACACTCCGTCCAGCGCGCTCCGCTCGCCAGAGACTCGGCAGTGGTAGCGTCGGCATCCCTTCGACTTCGCACAGGGCAGGCTTCTATAGCTGTCGCCTGGCGTCTCGCCTACGCTGGGGAGAGAACGCCCGAAACTTCGCACCCACCGCGGGCAAAAAGCCACGGTTGTCTGGAACCATCGCATACAGCTACGATAGATTTTCTCAGCGCACCCTTCATGAAAACCACATTCACCGCCGGCCGGCTCTACACTCCGGTCGAGGAGATTCAGAACCCGCTGCTCGTCGTCGAAGACGGCCGCATCTCCGAGATCTCCTCGCGTTCCGCGAAAGAAGTTCCGGCCAACACTGCGGTGGTCGATTTCGGCGATGCCGTGCTTGCTCCGGGTTTTGTTGATATCCATATCCACGGCGGGGCCGGGCTCGATCTCATGCGCGCCTTGCCGTCTGATCTTCCCCGCCTTGGCACATTCCTCGCCACCCACGGCGTGACTGGATATTTCGCGACCACCGTGGCCGCCCCGCTCGATGAAACCTGCGTGGCGCTGGGGCGTTTGGCCGACGCGATCGAAGCCGCCGCCAGTCCCAGCTCCGGCGAGAAGAATGGCGATCCCGCGCAGGCCCGGCCATTAGGCATTCATCTCGAAGGACCGTTTCTCAGCCACAAGCGCCGCGGCGTGCATCCCCCGGAAAATCTGGTTGCGCCCACCATCGAAGTTTTCGATCGGCTTTGGCAGGCAGCACGCGGCCATGTGCGCATGCTCACCATCGCGCCGGAAATCCCCGGTGCCCTGGAAGTCATTGCCGAGGCCGCGCACCGCAACATCTGCGTGAGCATCGGCCACTCCGACGCTGAAATGCCCATCGCCCAGGACGCTGTCAAGGCCGGAGCGCGCCACGCCACCCATACCTTCAACGCCATGCGCCCGCTCGACCATCGCAACCCCGGCATCATCGGCGAAGTGCTCAGCAATGACCAGTTGACGGCCGACATTATTGTCGACGGAATTCACCTGGACCCAGTCGTGGTGAAACTTTTCCTGCGGGCGAAAGGACGCGAGCGCGCCGTGCTCATCACCGACGCAATCTCCGCCACCGGCATGCCGGACGGGCGTTACCAGTTGGGCCCGATCGAGGTCGATGTGAAAGACGGTACCTGCACCTCGGGCGGCAGCCTGGCCGGAAGCGTTCTCACCATGGATCGCGCGGTGCGCAACGTGACGAAATTTTCCGAGTGGACTCTGCGTGATGCGGTGCAGGCCGCAACCCTCAATCCCGCGCGCGCCGTGGGTTTGGCAGCGCATCACGGAACGCTCGCCAAGGGCGCCGACGCTACTTTCACCGTGCTGACTCCGAGCGGCGAAGTACTAAAAACAATCGTTCGAGGACGCGGACTCTAGGACGGTCGTTATCGATGGCTGATTCGCCTTGGGGTGGCGCAGCGCTTTCAGCACTGCGATCAATCGGGCTAGAGAGACGTAACTAGTTACATCCCTACGAATCTAGTTGGGCTTGCGGCGTCGGGCATCCGCCAGATGATGCAATAGCATGGCCTCATCGGAACGCGATAGCTGATCCAGGAAAGAGCTTCCAGTCTTCGTCTTTGGCTTCTCGTCACTCGCGGTTTTCGCGGCGCTGGCCTGGCGCAATTTGTCGCCAAGTTCGGGTTCGTTGCTCATCACCTGCGAATAGAACCACAGGAAATGGCGCATCTGGTCGAGCGCGGAACGCAGTGTGTCGATCGGCTCCGTCTCGGCCAGCGAGTTCAGCGATTCCATCAGTTCCGGATCGCTCGGGGCCTGCATGGCGGCGCAGTTCAGTTCCTGCTGGATCGTTCGCAGATCCTCGGTGACGCGCGCGATGCGGAGATGAAGGTCGTCCATGTCGTGTATGGCCATTCGGTTTGCTCACCCACCATCTCATCCGCTCCGCACAACGAATAGATGTCCCACGGGCATGCGCCTTTCGTAATTCTCGACATTACTTTGGATCGGCAAAGGTCACCGCAGCCAAACCCCGCCACTGGCAGGCCTTTCCACGCACTGAACAAAGCGTATTTCACCCACGGTCGCCGCCGTCCGTCCCAAGTCGAAACGTTTCCACCGCGCCCATTAGTGCACTCGCTCCCCGTCCAAAGTCACATCCCGGCTCATGTCGGGTCGGACGCATTCGTCCGTCCAGAGAAGGCTACGCCGAGCGCTGTGCGCCACAACTGTCAGCACTTGTGATAAAACCACGCCGTGCCAGAGACACGACCCACTAACACCGCTCACCAACTCCTCCGCGCCATCGGCCGTTGGAGCCTCACGGCGCTGGTCATCAACTCCATCATCGGGAGCGGTGTCTTCGGACTTCCCTCCACCGTCGCCGGCTATCTTGGAAATCGCAGCCCGCTCGCCGTCCTCCTGGCCGGCGTGGGCATGGCCGTAATCTTCGGCTGCTTCGCCGAGGTCGCCTCGCGCTTCCAACAAGCCGGTGGCCCCTATCTCTACGCTCGCGCCGCTTTCGGTCGCGCCATGGGCATTCAAATGGCATGGATGCTCTTCCTCGGACAAGTGGCCGCCCCCGCGGCCAATGCCAATCTGTTTGTGATTTATCTGGGCGAGTTCTGGCCGCACGCCCGCGATCCGCTGCCGCGCGCGTTCATCCTCACGCTTCTCGTCGGCATGCTGGCGTTGGTTAATGTGCGCGGTGTGCGCGCCGGCACGCAGGTCAGCAACTTCTTCACCGCGGCGAAACTGCTGCCGCTGTTCGCCGTCATCGTCATGGGATTATTCGTGCTGCACGCGCATCCCACCGGAATCTCTTCCGCCGCGCCCGCAGCCGTCACGACCAGCCAGTGGCTAAAGGCTGTGTTGCTGCTCGTCTTCGCCTACGGAGGATTCGAGACCGCGCTCGCCCCCATGAGCGAAGCCAAGGATCCTCGCCGCGACGCTCCCTTCGCGCTCTTCATCGCCCTCGTAGTCTGCACCGCGACCTATGCCCTCATCCAATGGGTCGTGGTCGGAGTTCTCCCCGACGCAGCGCACAGCGACCGCCCTCTGGCCGACGTGGCCCGGATCGCGGTGGGTTCCTTCGGCGCTGGCCTCGTCGCCGTGGGCGCGCTGATTTCTTTCTACGGATATCTCAGCGCAAAAATTCTCGCCATGCCCCGGGTCACCTTCGCGCTGGCCGAGCAGGGAGATTTCCCCAAGGTCTTCGCCGCGATTCATCCCCGCTTTCACACGCCCTACGTTTCGATTCTGGTTTTCGCGGCGCTGGTCTGGGGTTTCGCACTGACCGGCGAATTCAAATGGAACGTAACCCTCTCCGCCGTCGCGCGCCTGCTCTATTACGCCGTGTGCTGCGCCGCGCTGCCCGTTCTCCGCGGCAAACACCCGGAAGGCGCCCGCTTCCGCCTGCCCGCCGGAAGCTTCTTCGCCGCACTCGCCGTAATGATCTGCGCCGCGCTGCTGACGCAGGTCGACCGCAGCCAGTCTCTGATCGTAGCCGCGACTGTCGCGCTGGCCTTCGTGAACTGGACGCTGGTAGCCGGCAAACGGCCCGCCAGTTAATGCGTCCATGAAGTAGTATCAATTTAAATTTGTCATCCCGACCGAAGCTTCCCATTCCTGATAGGAATGGGAAGCGCAGTGGAAGGACCTGCTTCTCTCGGCGTGGGCAAGGCCAGGCGGACTCTAACGCTCAGACACAGGTTTGCGTCGTCCGTGTCTAATGTGAAGGATCTTCACCACCTCGCCCTCGATGGTGAAGAGTATCCGATACGTGCGGCTTGCGGCCGTAGAGGAGTTGCCGCACTTCAAAAGGAAAACGTCCGGTCTCTGGAGCAAGCGGACAACGCTCAGGAAATGCGGCAAGAGTCGCGATGGCATCGTCCAACGCTAGAAACCAGCGAATGCCGGTCTCGCCGGCATGCTTGGACAACAGCCATTCAAGAATTGAATTTGCGTCGCTCTCGGCCTGCGCCGACGTTTCAACGCGAAATGCCATACTTCCGGTGCATCTCGGAAAGGAAGTCAGCCGCTGGCCGGGTGCGCCCGGCTTTCACGTCTTGATGACCCCGGCGGATACCTTCCACAGCTTCCTCGAAATCCTGGCGCTCCCATTCTAAATAGGCAGCCAGAGCCTCATCGAGCGCGATGGCAGGGTCCTGGCCGTGCCGCTGCGCGTACTCCTCCAGTTGTGCCTTGCGTTCTGGCTTGAGAGGTATCACATCCATGGCTCAAGCGTAAGAGGCTGGAAACCGCGTGTCAAGCGCCTCAGGTGCCGAGTCCATTTCGTCTGGCGGCGACTGCTAGTTCGTATAAATCCGCACGTAATCTACCAGCATCTCCGACGGAAACGGCGTCGAACTATCTGGCGGTCCCGGATAATCCCCGCCAATCGCCAGGTTCAGAATAATGAAATTGGCCTGCCCGGCATCGAACGGCCAGACCGCGCCACTGAGCCCGTTCAAGCTCGAGGTCGTGTACGTGGCGTATATGTTGGCGGGATTGGTGTAATCTCCGACGTAGTAGGCCACACTGCCGGGCGACCAGATCATGCCGTAGACTTGAAACTCCCCAGCCGTCTGACCACTCGGAAAGTAATATGTTGTTCCGAGACCCGTGCCGCCGGTGAAACCCGTGCCGTGAATCGAGCCTTCATTCCAATCCGGCGTCAGCGCCGCATTGACGCGTTCCACCACGTCCTGTTCGCCGCAGGCCGGCCAGTTGACAGTGGTGATGTTATTGCCCAGCAGCCAGTTCGCGGGCCAAAATCCCTGCGCCTCCGGTACCTGCGTGCGAAACTCAATCCGGCCATACTGAAAGCTGAACAGGCCCTGCGTCTTCAATCGCGCCGACGTATATACGCCGGTCGTCGGCTGTTGCGCTTCGATATGGAGATATCCGTCCGTCCCGACATATTCACTCGGACTCGCCGTGCTGCACGGTGAGGTGTTCGATCCCCAGCCGCAGTAATTCTCGAGTTCGTTGTTGCCAAAGCCGCCGCCGCCCGTATCGTAAGTCCAGATCGCGGGATTGGGCTGCGCCGGAGAGCCAGTGGTGTTGGAGAACTCGTCGCTCCACACCAGGGTGCCGGAAGCAATACTCGGGAAGCTTTGGCTCGTCACCGTACTGGTTGATCCTCCGGCTACGGCGATCGCGTTGAGCGTAAGGTTCGACGCCACCAGAAACGGAGCCAGGTACTGCGGAGAAGATATAGTGGGCGTGCTGCCATCGACCGTGTAGTAGATGGTCGCGCCTGCAGTTGTCGAGGCCAGGCTCACGATCGCAGCGCCACCCTGCACACCACTACTACTTTGCGTGTTCGAGGAGACAGTCGGCGCAGCCGTCTGATTTCCCCCGCCACCCGTCGTGGTCCCACTCCCACCACCGCATCCCACCATCAGAACGCTGGACACCAGCATCGCCGCCAAAACCGCCGTGTACGCCCGCATGATTTCGCCTCCTAAGGAGTGTCGAACCACTTTCTCGCCGCCCCTATTTAACCGCTGGCGAAATCGCGAGTCAAACAAGTTCTGTCAGGTGTACCTACTTCTCAACGCAGAGGCGTTCCTCGCAACATCTCAGCCTGCGGCGCCCGGGATGATGCGAGAGAGACGTAGCACACTGCGTCTCTACGACTGCTCCAACTCCAACAAAGCCTTCTTCCGCTCGATTCCCCAGCGGTAGCCGCCCATGCTGCCGTCCTGCCGAACCACGCGATGGCACGGGATTGCCACTGCCACGGGATTCGTAGCACAGGCCCGCGCCACCGCCCGAACCGCGCGCGGCCGTCCAATTCCCTTCGCCACCTCGCTGTAGGAACGCGTCGCCCCAAACGGAATCGACTGCAGATACGTCCACACCCGCCGCTGAAAAGCCGTCGCCCGAATATCGAGCGGCAATTTCGAATCCGAATCCTGATCCTTCCCCCGCATGTGCCGCAGCAGCGCGTCCGCCCAGGCTTTCAAACCACCTTCATCCATTTTGCGCCCCGCAAATGGAAATTCGCGCTTCAGTCCTTCAATCAATTCCCCATCCGTCCGCGCAAACTGAATCGAGCATATGCCGCGCTCGGTGGCCGCAATCAGCATTCGCCCCAGCGGCGAGTCGGCGCAGGTGTAGCGAATCGTCGCGGCAATCGCACCCCGGCGATACTTATCCGGCGTCATGCCTAGCTGCGACGCCGTCTTTTCATACAGCCGGCTGCTGGAGCCATATCCCGCTTCATACATCGCACGCGTCACCGAATCCCCCGCTTGCAGATTCCGCTTGAGCAGCCGCAACCGGCAAGAGTCAGCGTAAGCCCGCGGAGTGATGCCCAGCACCGCCTTGAAACGCCGCTGAAGATGAAACGGGCTCTGGTGAAATTCTTTCCCCAGCCGATCCAGCGTCAGCGGCTCATCCAGATGCTGCTCAATGAACCGGCAAATCGACTTCACCGCGTCCGCCTCCGTATTTCCGTGGGACGACTTCGGACGGCACCGCAGGCACGCCCGATATCCTGCCTGTTCGGCCAGATCCGGCAACAAAAAGAAATGAACGTTCTCCCTTCGCGGCCGCCGCGCCGCACACGATGGCCGGCAGTACACGCCCGTGCTCGAAACGGCAAACACGAATTCTCCATCGTGCGCGGCATCGCGAGCGAGCACCGCCTTCCAGCGCGGGTCATCCCCGGTCGGAACATCCCAGGGAGGATCGCCCTGGCGCGCTGGCTGAGTCGCCGGTTTGGGTTGACGAACAGACATCGCCGATAAACTTTCCGCAGTGAGTATGGCATTGGTTGTCATGGCAAGGAAAGAGTACGGCGAAGGAGCCGAAGCGGACTATCCGAATCTTGCGCCCAAAGCAAAATCGTCCGCTTTCAAGGGACACGGTTTCGACCGCTGCGGTCACAATCCAATTTGCGCGCGACCTGCGGAACAATTACAGTTTCCTCGAAGCAATTTTCTCTCCACTCGAGGATCAACCATCATGAACATCCTACGCACCGCAATCCTAGGCGCTCTCGCCCTGACCACAATGGCGTCCGCACAACAGGCTTCGAAGCACATTCTCAGCAGCGACGAAGTCAAGAAAGCAACGCCAGCCGAATATTTCTTCCGCGGCCAGAAGGCCGCCGTGCAACTGCGCAACGCCGTGGGCCTGCAACTCGCGGACGGCAAGATGATGCTGGCCGCGCTGGTCGATGCGTCCGGTTATTCGACGGCGATCCAGCAAAAATACCAGGGCATGCTCATCACCGAAACCAAACTCAACATCGGCGGATCCGACCTAGCTCCCGGCCAATACGGATTCGGCTTCACCGCCGACGGTAAATTTGTCGTAATGGACGTGGCCAATAACGACGCGCTCAGCGCCGCCTCGCAAACTGATTCAACGCTGCAACACGCCGTCCCGCTGAAATTAGTAGAAGACGGCGCCGGCTACAAGTTGTATGCGGGTAAAAAGTGGGTAGGAATTAAAGCAGAGTAACAAGAAGCGCCGCAAAAGTAGCGCCGGCGTCCCGCCGGCTGTCGCGGGGGCGTCTCGCCCGCGCTTGCGAAGGCTAGACACCGGCGCAACGGGTCCCTAGTGCTCCAACGGCTGAAACGGTCCCAGCACGGTCGTCATCCCCGCGCGCTTCCGCAACTCGGCCAGCAACGCGGCCGCCGCATTCTGATACGTCTTGCTGGGATCGGAAGGGTCCGCCCAGACCGCGTCATAAATAATCTGCGCCGCCTCTTTCAATTCGAGGTGTAGCGCCGCCTCGAACACATCCAGCCGCTCCTGCAGCCGCTCATAGCAGCCCTGGCAGATTTCCGCGTTGGCCACCTCTCCGGAATGGTGCTCGCCAAACTTGCATACCGCTTCCGGCGTGTTCACTACTCCGGCATGCGCCTCCATCAGCTGCGATTTGAATTGCCGCAGAAATTCCTCGCGCTCTTGCTCGACGACCTCCGTATCCGGAATCGGGTCAATCGCAGCCTGCGAAACTCCGGTCGTAACTTTTGGCGCGACTGGCGAGACCCGCTGATTGTGTTTGCAGGTCGGGCAAACATTCAGATCGGCAGGATAGTAAAGATGGCATTTCGCGCACGGCAACCCGTATCCCGAAACCCGGCGCGGCGTTTCGGTCGCCGCTCCGGCCGAGGACGATCCGGATCCGGATGGAGACGCGCCCTCCGCGCGCTGCGCGCCCGTTGCCTTCCCCAAAGCCGCCTGCACCACGGCGTTGACGGTTGCCTGCTGAGTTCGGGTTGCATTCGTCGCCATTCCGAGGTCTCCCCTGTCGTTGTGATTTGCGCAGCCCGATGGGGTTTTCGAGCTCGCTTCCAGTGTATGGGCCGCGCGCAGCTTCGCCTACGCACCGTAGTACACCGGCGGGTATTGGCCAAGCGGTCAACCCCGCCTCAGTTCGCGCCCGCGGCCACCCTGCTGTTAGCGAGCTTTCGGTTCCTTCATCAGCTTCAGCAGTTCTTCCCGACGCGTCTGGTACAGTTGCCGCTCCGGATCCAGCCGCGTGGCCGTCTCCAACTCCGACAGCGCTTCGTCATACCGGTCCAGGCTCATCAGGCAGGCCGCTAGCGAATAATGATTGTCCGCCGAAGCATTCAGCCGCAGCGCCTCGCGGAATTCCTTCTCCGCCGCATGCACTTGCTGCTGCTGAAATAGCGCCGTCCCGAGTAGGTGATGCGCAATCTCGGAATCAGGATTAAGCGACACCGCGAGCCGGAGTTCGCGCAACGCCTCTTCCGGCTTGTTGTTGAGCAGCAAAGCCTGCCCAAGAATTCTGTGCTCCGTCGACCCGGTAGGATTCGCCTGGACCGCTAATTGCAACTCGCCCACCGCTGCGTCATAGTTCTTCTTCGCCATGTACGCGCTGGCCAGGCAAGCGTGCCCCTGCTGCCACTCCGGATGCTCCCGGTACAGCACATTCAACTCTTCAATCGCCGAGTCGAACTTTCCCTGATCGCAATATGTATTGCCGAGGTTATTGCGAATCGAGGCTTCTCCGGGAGCGATCTTCTTGGCCTCGCGATATTCCGCTACTGCCTGCGCCAGATTTCCCTCTTCATGCAAGATCAGTCCCAGGTTGGCATGGGCCTCCCAGAAGTCCGCCCGCAGACGAATGGCCTGCTCATAGGCCAGGATCGCACTCGGCAGATTTCCATCCGCGTGCAGCGCAATTCCCATGTCGTAAAACGTGTCCGCATTGCCAGGATCGAGAGCCAGAGACTCGCCATAAGCATGCACCGCGGCCCTGTACTGGCCGCTCGAGTACTGCGCCAGCCCCATGAATTGATACGCTTCCGCGTTCTTGGGATCGATGCTCAGGGCGGTCCGCGCCTCTGCAATCGCGTTCGGCCCGTCGTCCATGCGATAGAAAAGGTACGACAGCGCGCTGTGATTCTCCGGCAACTCGGGCATGAGCTGGGTGGCCTGCGTGAGTTCGTCGTAAGCCTCGTCCCACTTCTCCTGCTGGCGGTAGATCACGCCCAGGGCAAAGTGCAGCGCGGAATTCCCCGCGTCCGCCGTCACCACCTCGCGAAGCACGCCCTCGGCTTCGTGGAAGTGCTGCTCCCGGGCCTCACCCGCGGCCTTTACCAGACCGTCCGGAACCGGCGCGCCCACATGGGCCGACTGCGCACCATTGCCTGAGCTGAGCAACTTCATCAGATCTTTTCCGGCTCCAACGGCTTCCATTTGGCGAAGCTCGTTCCGAGTCGGCAGGTTCGCCAGCCCGCGCCGCGCCACGAGCCGGACAAGCTGGCTGCTGGGAACTGCCCCGATCAGCCAGGCGGCAAGCTGCGTGGTATTGACCGGCTCGGGCCGGCCGGACAGCGCCGCGGGCGCAATGTGATTGACCGAGTCTTCAATGGCCAGAACTTCAATAGATTGACCGTCGGCCGATTGCGCAGCAGAAACCATACCCAGGATCACCAGGCATAGCAATGATAGAAGGACCTTGACTTTCACCGGACTCCCCAAGCGTTGAATGGATCGAATTGGCTTGCTGCCGGCGGCATTGGCACTCGTCCACCCGCAGAAATTCCTATCAGCAACATAGCCCGTACCCTTCCGGCAGGTAAGGTCACGGAGGTAACTGGCGCGAATGCCCGAGCACTGGTAACGGCGGCGTCCCGCCGGCTGTCGCGTGGCGTCTCGCCCTGGGCGGGAACGCCACTACCGAAGCCCCCCTCCATGTTTGACTTCCGCCTATCACTCCCTTATCCTCAAACTTGGCACCGGGATAGTTAAGTTCCGCGGAGGTACTTGTGGGAGAGTTCTCTATTTGGCACTGGATCGCCGTAGCGGTCATTGCTCTGCTGTTGTTCGGCCCCAAGAAACTGCCGGAGCTCGGAAAAGGCCTGGCCGAGGGCATTCGCAGCTTTAAGGACGGCATGAAGGAACAGCCGCCAGCGCAGGCATCGACCGATCCGAACAAGAAGCCTGAAACCAAGAGCTAACCTGGCCCGCGGCTGAACCCGCGGGCGTGATCCTCTGTGGTTCAATCGTTTTCCAGTTGTACAGTTCTGTTTCAGTCCCCGGGTTACCGCCCCGCCGCTTCGTCCCGAATATTCGGTTCCCCAGTTTCACGGGTAATGCCGGTCTCCTGTTTGCTCTACAATTCCAAGAAACTCTCAAATCTGGAGGTAGGTCGTGTTGCGCAAGTCCTCGCTCCTAACCCTAATCGCGCTGATTGCAACTTCCTCTGCTCTATTTGCAGACCAGGTCACCCTGAAAAACGGCGATCGCCTGACTGGAACCGTGGTCAAGTCCGACGGCAAAACTCTAGTCCTCCACACCGACGCCGCGGGAGACATCACGATCAAGTTTGCCGCCATTCAAGAAATCAAGACTGATCAGGAGCTGCACGTCAGCTTGAAGGGCGGCAAGACTGCCGTCGGCCCGGTCACCACCAGTGACGGCAAGATCGAGATCGCCACCAAAACCTCCGGCACCGTCGAAGCCCCCAAAGACGACGTCACCCTCATCCGTGACGACGCCGAGCAAGCGGCCTACGACAAGTCGCTGCATCCCGGACTGCGCAAAGGCTGGGTGGGGGGAGCGAACGTCGGATTCTCCGTTGCCCGCGGCAACAGCGAAACCGAAAACCTCGCCTTGGCCTTCAACGCCGTTCACTCCACTCTCAACGACAAGATCACTCTCTACGCCAGTTCCATCGACACCACCAACAACCTGGCCACTCCCAGCACCGTCGCCAATCTCGAGACCGGCGGACTCCGCTATGACCGCAACGTGAATCCCCGCCTCTTCGCTTTCGGCGCAGCCGACTATATGAGCAACGCGCTGCAGTTCCTCGATCTGCGCGCCGTTTACACCGGAGGATTCGGATTTCACGCCATCAAGTCCGACACCACCACGCTGAACTTCCTGGGCGGAATCAACTACACCCATGAGACCTATTCCAACGGCCTGGTGGCGGGAATTGTCTCCTACGGCGTAACCCACCGATTCGCCGCGCTCACCCTGGGCGAGGAACTGAATCACAAGCTGGGCAAGAGCACCGTGGTCACACAGAATTTCTACATGTATCCGAACTTGCAGCAGACCGGCCAGTACCGCGGAATCGCCAATCTCGGCACCGTCACCAAAATCAGCAAGTGGTTCGGCTGGCAAAACCAGTTCGGCGACATCTACGTCTCCAACCCCCCGAACGGCGCAAAAAACAACGATCTGATCCTCACCACCGGCCTGAACTTCTCGTTCACCCACTAACTCTTACACGCCAAAGAAGCGGGCGCCCACCCTTCTCGCGCATTTCGCGAGAGGGTGGGGATTTTGATTTTCACATCCCATACGACATTCCCGAGAACCGCAACCAGAAGCACACAAAACAAAAGCCGCTCAATGAAAGAGCGGCTTACGGTGCAAGATTTTTCCTTCCCCGGGCTAGTCGATCCCGTGAATCCTCATGCTGACCAACTGATCAATGCTAAGGTCATGAATCCCGCGTGCCTTCATGTCGGCGATGTATTCCGGCGTCACGTTGTGAATGCGCATCGCGATCAGCTCGTCCGGATCAGGATGCGAATATCCCAGGCTCTCCACTTTCTGGATGAACTCCGGCGAAACGCCGTGGATGCGGAAAGCGATCAGCTTTTCGAGATCGACGTGATCGTAGCCCAACTTCTTGATCTGCTCGATCCATTCCGGCGTTGCGCCATGGATTCTCATCGCGATGAGCATATCTTCGTCCGGCGAATAACCCGCAGCGTGCAGACTGCGAATCATCTGCGCACTCACGCCGTGAATGCGGAACGCTACCAGTTTGTCGGCTTCTGAGATTTTCAGCCCTTCCGCTCGCAGTCCCTCGATGAACGCCGAGTCTACGCCGAAGATACGAAATGCGATCAGCTTGTCGGTGTCGAGGCCGCTGAGACGTTCGCCCTGCATCTGTTTTGCGAATTCCAGGCCAACGTCCATCACCGCCATGTTGAACTGCTTCTCATCGTCGATGGAAAAACCAAGCGCCTGCATCGCGCTCGGGTAGTTCGCGTCTGGATGAAAGTGGAACAGTCCCGCACCCTCGCCGTCATTGAGAAACCCTTCACACTCGATCTTGCCCGCATCGCGGGTGATGGTGAAGTGAACTTCCTGATGTCCAGCCTTCGAAAAGTCGACGCCCTGAAACGAGTTCGCGGGCCAGTCCGACTGGTGGCTGTTCGTCCCACCATGATGGTGCTCAATCAAAGAGAACTCGACCTTGCCGGCCTCATCAGACTTACTGATGGTCCAGTCCCCGCCGCGCACTTCCGCCGCCCGATCCTTCACTACAAACAAAATCACACAGGAAGCGAAAACAAAGTAAGCCAGCGTCCGACGCATCCTCATAAATCATCTCCTCAAAACAGTTACAACGCCCATGTGGCAACTACGACCCGTGTGGCGACGGACGCCTTCGTCCGTCCAAGCGTGGGCGAAGCCCCGCGCCACGAACCACGACTCCCGCAGGCCCCGACCACAACTCTTTACAACTCCGCCTTCGAATCCAGAATCCCCAACTCCCGCAGCCGAATAATCTTCTCCAGCGTCAGATCCTTGAACCCATGCTGCTTGACGCGCTCGATGAACTCCGGCGTGACGCCCTGCACTTTGGCGCCGATGATCTCGTCCACATCAGGTTTGAATCCCGCCGCCTGCAGCGCCTTGACGAATTCCGCCGTGACTCCCTGCACTTTCATGCTGACGATTTCGTCAGCATTGGGGTTGAGGCCAAGAGCCCGGATGGCGCGAATGTACTCCTCAGTGACGCCCTGCACGCGCATTCCGACAACTTCGTCGGCGCTGGGCTTGAAGCCCTGTGCTTGCAGGCCGCGCACATAGTCCGCAGTCACGCCCTGCACCTTGAGCGATACCACATCGTCGGCATTCACGGTCAGACCAAGGGCGCGGAGTTCACGGATATAGGCTGGAGTTACGCCCTGCACTTTCAGCGAGACGATCTCGTCACCGTCGCCTGTGATACCCACTTCTTTCAGGCCGCGAACATAATCTGCGTTTACGCCCTGTACCTTCAGCGTGATCATCTGGTCGGCGTCGCCTTGAATTCCAACTTCTTTCAGGCTGCGCACGTAGTCCGCGCTCACTCCCTGTACCTTGAGCGAGACGATCTGGTCCTCGTCGGGAGTAAAGCCCAGGGCGCGAACCTCGGCAATGTATTCCGGAGTCACACCCTGCACCCGAAGCGAGACGAAACCATCCGCATCTGGATGCAATCCCAGCTGGTGCATAGCGCGAACATATTCCGGCGTGACGTCCTGGGTCTTTAGCTCGACCAGCTGGTCGATGGTCAGATCAGCTAGTCCCGCTGCTTTCATCGCGTCGATGTAAGAAGACGATGAAGAAGCAGACGCTGCCGTGGAAGCTGAAGGCGACGCAGCTGACGAGGCGCTTGCCGCGGGCTGTGCGGCGCTCTGCGGATGAGCTGGCGAAGGCTTCTGAGCAGCCTGTTGCGGCGGTAGGATGGAAGCCGCGCGAGCCGTAGACGGATGCGCCACCCCCAGCAATGCGTTTCCGGCGACGAGGGCCGCGCCCAGACACAGGACGCTGCCCGTCAGTCCGATGCCGCGCATTCCCGCGCCCAGCGTTTTCAGGCCAAGCACGCGGACGACGCGCTCAGTCAGCGGACCGCGGTTCGCGGCCATCGCGAAGACCGGAGCGCTGCGCCATTCTTCCATCAGCGTGAGAGCGCGTGCATACTCAACCGCGTTACCGCAGAGAGCGACGGCCGTGTCATCGCAGCAGTGCTCGCGTTCGGCGCGAATTCGTTTATTGAGCCACCAGACTGCAGGGTGGTAAAAGAGCAACGTCTCCACGCACACCTGGAAAACATTCACAAAGGGATCGAAGCGCCGGATGTGCGCCAGTTCGTGCGCGATCACCAATGCCAGCTGTTCTTCGCTAAGGCCGCTGAGCGCGGTCACGGGCAGGAACACGACGGGGCGAAACCATCCAATCACGGCAGGCGCTTGCAGCCACTTGCACTCGCAAAACGCAATGGCGCGATCGAGACCGAGTTGGCCTTGCAGCCTGAGGCAAATCTCAAGCACGCGCGGAGAGACCACTACAGACTGCCTGCGGCGTTCGCGCTCCAGCAGCAGGAATCCGCCGGCGGAACGGAGGCTGAAAAATGCCACGCCGAGAAGCCACGCCTCGACCAGCCAGGCTTCGAACATCCAGGGAAGCGCGCTTGATTTTGCGACCGCGGAACTCTGTGTCGAGCCACTCGCCGCGACTCTGCCCCTCGCTATGGACGACAACGCTGCCGCGGCGAGCGGCGACGACTTTGCGGTGTCTGCCACACCGGAAAATGGTTGCGCAGAGAATTGCTGGGAATAGAAAAGGAAAGTCGCCAGCGGAGCCAGCAGCATCAGCGCGAGCGCGCCAACCGCGACCAGATAGCGCGTGGACGCGCGACGACACAAGGCCATTGCAGCCGCGGCCAGAGCCGCGAGCGCAGTCCCCTGCCACAGGAAATGCAGCAAAGCCCAACCCAAAGATTGCATTGCGCTCGGTGAAAGCCAATTCAAAGTCGACGTCATCGCTGTGGTCATCGCCGGGTCCTTTCATATTCGTCAAGCAGACGGCGGAGTTCGGTAATTTCTTCCGGGGAAGATTTGCGCCCCGCCAGCGCGTGCATCATGAGCTGGCTTGCCGAGCCTTCGAAGACGCGCTGCAACATGTCCCCGGCAAGCTGGCGTTTGGTCTGTTCAGCCGGAAGGCATGATTCATAGACGTGCGCGCGCTGGGTTTCGTTTCGCCGCACCGTGCCTTTTGTGGTCATAATCTGGAGAAGCTTCAGCACGGTGGTGTAACCGAGTTCTTTTTTCTCGCTGAGAGATTCATGCACTTCGCGAACCGTCGAAGGCCCGCGGGTCCAGAGGACGCGGAGGATCTCGAGTTCGGAAGCTGTGGGTTTGTGCGGTGGCTGCTTCATGGAGAAGGAACATACTACGAAGATATTCGTAGTGTCAACGAAAATCTTCGTAGATCATGAAAAATGGAGGGCGCGGTCGTCGCAGTCCAAATTTCCCTAGAGTCGCCGGGCTTCGCCCTGGCGGCAGGACGAGAAGAAATAGTGGGTTTTTACTATTGCGCCGACATTCCCATCTGCTACTAATGCTTTACTCGGAAATGCGACTTGGATTCAAGACTTTAGAAAGAGGTGTTGCACATGAGCATTCTAAAACCAGTAAGTATAGCGATCGGTGTGTGCGTTTTCGCAGCCCTGCTGGCCGCGGGCAGCGATGCCGGAAAATCGGTCACGGTAAACGGCTATGTCCTCGATTCAGCCTGCGCGTTTACCAAGGGTCTGACGAAGCCCATCAGTGCGCAGTGCGCCCAGGCTTGCGCGAAAGCCGGGTCGCCGCTGGTGATCCTGACGGACAACGGAAATATTTATTGGCCGATTGCCGACACCACGCCGTCCGCGGGACAGAACGAAAAACTTCTGCCTTTCGCGGGAGAGCGAGTCACTGCCAGCGGCAAGGTGTACGCGCGGGGCGGGTCAACCGCGATTGTGATCGAGAAGATTGCTGCGGAGGCGGCGAAGAAATAGGGGTAGCGCGCGCTCACCCCTCTGCCTGCATTCGCCGGGTTCGCGCCTTCGACTCGCCGCGCGTCCGCCGGGCTTTGCCCAGGCGAGACAGCCGAAGCGCCTGCCCTGAGCTTGTCGAAGGGTGGCTGTCTCCACATGGGCATCGTGGAGATGGCGCTAACCTCCGCTTGGCAAGTACGTCTACTACCGAGTAAAGTACTGTTCGTCTCATTCCCAGTCAAAGTCCTAAATAACAGGAGCCCGCTCCCATGCGTCACGCAGTGATTGTGCTGGCGGCCGTTTCGTGCCTGAGTGTTTTTTCTCTGGCCCAAACCGCTGATGAACTCGTCAACAAGAACATTGAGGCCAAAGGCGGCATCGACAAGATCAAAGCGATCCACTCGATCCGCATGACCGGTAAGCTCAACGGCGGAGGAGGCTTCACGGCCAGCCAAGGACAGGAAAACCAACGCCCCAACCTGGTGCGCGAGACTTTCTCGTTGCAGGGGATGACGGCCGTGACGGCATACGATGGCGCGACCGGCTGGCAGATCCAGCCTTTCGGCGGGCACAAGGATCCTCAGTTGATGGGGGAAGACGACTTGAAGGATCTGCTGCTGGATGCGGATTTTGACGGTCCACTAGTGGATTACAAAGAGAAGGGCAACACGATTGAGTTTCTGGGGCACGATGTGGTCGATGGCGACGATGCCTTGCGCCTGAAGGTGACGCTGAAAGACGGCGACATCATTTATTACTACCTCGACCCCGACACCTATCTCGAGATTCGCAAGGAAGTGCAGGAGTTTATCCGCGGCTCGGTGCGGGAGAACGTGATCGACATGGGATCGTACAAGCCGGTTGCGGGAGTGATGTTCCCCTTCACAATTTCGCAGGGATCGAAGGCGAATCCGGGAGCGCAGACGACCACGTTCGAGAAAATCGAAGTGAATGTGCCCATCAATCCCGCGGACTTCGCCGTGCCCGCATCGTTGAAGCCCGAGGAGAAGAAGTCAGGGCTGGTCGGGATTCATTGATTCGCTCACTAATTCGCTCTGGAACAGGAGTTCCCATGCGTCAAGCGGCGATGGTTCTGGTTGTGGCTTCGTGCCTGAGTGTGTTTTCCAGTGCTCAAACCGCGGAGGAACTGGTCCACAAGAACATCCAGGCAAAAGGTGGGCTCGAGAAGATCAAGTCTGCCAAGACGCGGCTAACGGTTGGCAAGATCAAGGGCGGTGGCAGACGCCGAGCCACGGTCGCGACTTTCAAACAAATGAATATGCGCCCTGATTTGGTCCGGCAAAATCTCTCCATGCAGGGTATGACGGCGGTGCAGGCGTACGACGGCTCCGCGGGCTGGCAGACCCAGCCTTTTCGCGGACACAAGGACCCCGAGTTGATGGGCGAGGACAACGTGCGGGACCTGCTTCTGGCCGCCGATTTTGATGGTCCGCTCGTCGATTACGCCGAAAAAGGCAACCAGATCGAATATCTTGGACACGCCGAGGTGGATGGTGATGACGCCCTGCGGCTTAGAGTCACGCTGAAGAATGGCGACATCGTTTACTACTATCTCGATCCCGACACCTATCTAGAAATTCGAAAAGAGATTCAGCAGTTTGTCCGGGGCTCGGTGAGAGAACTGGTGGTTGACCTGGGATCGTACAAGCCGGTGGATGGAGTCATGTATCCTTTCTCGGTCTCTGAAGGCCCCAGGAGCAATCCTGGCGCCCAGGTAACCACGATTGAAAAGATTGCAGTGAACGTACCTTTTCAAGATTCTGACTTTGCGCTGCCGGCGTCGCTGAGGACTGAGGAAAAAAATCCGGGTTGGTCGGGGTGCACTGATTTGCTTCACTGATTTGTTTCACTGATTTGCTTCACTGATTTGTTCGGATCGTGGTGGTCGCACGCCGTGCCGGCGAGACGCCGCCACAGCTTGCCCTGAGCTTGTCGAAGGGGACGACCGCCGAGACGGCGGCGCTACGAAAATCATTTACGGAAAAGGACTGGTACCTATGAAAGCATCCGCTCGCAATTCCTGGTCACAGAGTGTGGGAGTGATTGTGTTGATGGCCTCGCTGTGCTGCTCGGCGCTGGCCTTCGGGCAGAACGCCATTAAGTTTGACTCGGCCACGGTGTCGGGGCTTCCGGCGCGCAATATCGGCTCTGCGGCCATGAGCGGGCGCGTGGCGGCGGTGGACGCCATTGAGCAGGACGGCCGCATCACTGTATTTGTGGGATCGGCCAGCGGCGGCGTGTGGAAGTCGGTGAACGGCGGCACGACCTACAAATCGGTTTTCGATCGCGAGAGTGTGCAGTCGATCGGCGCGGTGGCCATAGATCCGTCGAATCCAAAGACGGTTTGGGTGGGCAGCGGCGAGGCCTGGATGCGCAACAGCGTGTCGATTGGCGATGGCGTTTACAAGTCGACGGATGGCGGCGAGAACTGGACCAACGTGGGATTGAAGGACAGCGAGCACATCGCGAAGATTCTGATCGATCCAAGCGATGGAAACAATGTGCTCGTTTGTGCGGCCGGACACCTGTGGGATGACAGCGACGAGCGCGGAGTCTACAAGACGACGGACGGCGGGAAGACGTGGAAGAAAGCTCTGGCGGGGGCGAATGCATCGACGGGCTGCGGCCTGATGGCGATGAGCCGCCAGGAGCCGAAAACGGTTTATGCCTCGATGTGGGACTTCCGGCGCTTCGGCTGGACGTTTCGATCGGGCAACATGCCCACCTCGGGCAGCGGATTATTCAAGTCGACCGACGGCGGCGACCACTGGAGCGAGCTCAGCCAGAGCAGCGCCCAGGGATTGCCCGCCAAGCCTTGGGGACGCACTGCGGTCGCGGTTGCGCCTTCCAAGCCGAATGTGGTGTACGCCAACATTGAAGCGGACAAAGGGCGAGGGCTTTACCGTTCGGACGATGGCGGGGCCAACTGGACGAAGCTCGACGCCAGCAACTTCATGGTGTGGCGCCCGTTTTACTTTGGCAATCTGATTGTCGACCCCAAAGATGAGAACAAGATTTTCAAGCCGGATCTCATCCTGCTGTACAGCACCGACGGGGGCAAAAGTTTCAACATAGTTTCGGGCGGAGCGCATGGGGATTTTCATGATGTGTGGATCAATCCTACGAATCCTAACGTCGTGATTGCCGGAGATGATGGCGGCTTGTGGCGCAGCGAGGACGGCGGCAATCGCTGGAAACACCAGATGAACCTGCCGATTTCGCAGTTCTACCATGTGAGCACTGATAGCTCCGATCCTTATCACGTGTACGGCGGACTGCAGGACAATAGTTCGTGGGTGGGGGATTCGTCTTACCCCGGCGGAGTTTCGAATTCGCGCTGGGAGAACATGTTCGGCGGCGACGGCTTCTGGATGTTTGAAGATACGTCAGACCCGAACTACATTTATGCGGAGGCGCAAGGCGGAGAAATTGGGCGGGTCAACCGGTATACGCACGATGGCCAGTCCATCAAGCCGCTGCCGAATTACGGCGAGAAGAAGCTGCGGTTCAACTGGAACACTCCGATTCACATGAGCCCGAATGAAAGAGGGACGATTTATATCGGAGCGCAGTATCTGTTCCGGTCCCGCGATCATGGCCATTCGTGGGATCGCATCTCGCCCGACCTCACGACAAACGATCCGGACAAACAGAAGCAGGAAGAGTCGGGCGGCGTGACCGTGGATAATTCCTCGGCGGAAATGCACACCACGATTTATTCGATCTCGGAGTCGCCGAAGAACGGGCAGATTATCTGGGTGGGCACCGACGATGGGAATGTACAGATCACGCGCGACGGCGGCAAGAACTGGACCAATGTTGTGGGCAACGTCCCGGGCCTAGGCAAGAATTCGTGGGTGTCGACGATCGAGGCCAGCCGGTTCGACGAAGCCACGGCTTACGCAACCTTCGATCGACACACTTTCGGAGACATGAAGCCATACGCCTACAAGACCACGGATTACGGCAAGACCTGGACCGCACTTCCGGCGCAGGAAAGCGGAGCCCACGGATATGCACACGTGATCAAGGAAGATTCGGAGAAGCCGAATCTGCTGTTCCTGGGCACGGAATTCGGGCTCTGGATTTCGGTGGATGGCGGGCAGCGTTGGGCGCAGTACAAGGGGAGCAACTTCCCTGCCGTGGCGGTGGATGACATGGCGGTGCAGGCGCGCGAGAGCGATCTGGTGCTGGCCACGCACGGGCGGGGCATCTGGATCATCGACGACATTTCCGCGCTGCGAGCCTTGACGCCGGAACTCATGGCGAAGGAAGCGGCGCTGATTCCGGGTAAAGCGGTGCAATATTTCGACGTGTTTGGCGGCTGGTCAGAGGGAGATGAAACTTTCAACGGGCGCAGCCGGCCGGGAGAAGCGCAGATTACTTACTACCAGCGCGGTCGGCACATTTTTGGGGATCTGAAGATCGAGATTCTCGACTCGAACGGCAAGCAGGTCGACACCGTCGCGGGAAGCAAGCACCGGGGACTGAACCGCGCGGGATGGTCGATGCGGCTGAAGGCGCCGGCTGTACCTCCCGCGGCAACGGTGCTGGGCGAAGCCACGCAGGGTCCGCGCGTGCTGCCGGGCACGTACACGGTGAAGATGACGAAAGGCGACAACGTTTATACCGAGCAATTGAACGTGGTTCTGGATCCGCGAGCGAAGTACACGATCGAAGATCGCAAGGCGCAGTTCGATCTGACGATGAAGGTATATCGCACGATTGAGCACATGACGTACTCCGTCGAGGCGATTGAAGGCGTGCGCAACGGGGCGAACGAGCGGGCGGCGAAGCTGTCGGAAAAAGATCCTCTGCGCAAGCAATTGCAGGATCTGGCGGCGAAGTGCGACGCATTGCGGGGGAAGATCGTGGCCACGAAAGAAGGCGGCATGATCACAGGAGAAGAACGCATTCGCGAACTTCTGGGACAGCTCTATGGCTCGGTCAACGGGTATGAGGGACGTCCAGCGGACTATCAGGCGGCACGCGCAGATTCTCTGGCGCACGAGTTGGAAGATGTGATCGGCGATTTCCAGAAGCTGACGCAGAAGGAACTGGCCGGCATCAACGCGGGATTAAAGAAGAAAAAGGCGGACGTGATTTCCGTGCTCACGGAAGCCGACTGGCAGAAAAAGCGGGCAACTGAGGGCGGTTCCGGAGCGGGAGCGGGCCTGCGGTTTCAACAGGCGCAAGATCGGGAAATGGATTAGCGGTCTACACCTCCACAGTTCAGGTCTCGACAATTTGGCGCCTCGCCCTTTCGGGTGGGGCGCCAGTTTTTTGTGATGCGTTGTTTCCTGATCTTTCCGCGATTTTTTCCTGATCGCTGAAAAATTCCCGCCGTCCCGATTTGATTCCGGACGCGGGTGCGAGTATGGTGGTTTGTCCCCAGATAGCTGGCTGAGAAAACGCAGGAGATTCCCAATGATGAAACGATTTACTGTGTGGATTTTTGTGGCCTCCCTTCTGATCACGCTTTCGTTCGCGGCGGATGAAAATCAGAACGTTTGCAAGGGCGATCCCGACAAGTGGCAACAACTTTTTAACGGCAAAGATTTGAACGCATGGAAACATGTAGGCCCCGGCGGGGATACCGTTGAAGACGGGCTGATCCGCACTCACGGCGGCATGGGCCTGCTTTACTGGATGGGCGGGAAGATCGGCAATTGCGAGATTCACGTGGTGTACAAGATGCGCGACGAGAACGACAACTCCGGCGTGTTCATCCGCATTCCGGTCGAACCCCGTGAAGAGTGGATGCCGGTTCATTACGGATTCGAAGTGCAGATCGACAATCATCCCGAGACGTCGAAGGAAGACGAATATCACGAGACTGCCATGCTGTATTCGCTGACCAAGCCGCTGGTGAAACATGCCTGGAAGCCGGGGCCGGAGTGGAACACCATGGACATCACGCTGGACGGGTCACGCACGATTGTCACGCTCAACGGAGTGAAGGTCACGGATTATAAGGATGGCGATCCGGTGCCGGACCGGAAGTTTGATTTCGAACCGCAACGTGGACCGCGGCCTAACTTCGGTTATTTCGGTCTGCAGAATCACAGTGACAACGACATCGTGTTTTTCAAAGAAGTGGCGATCAAGCCGCTGAAAAAGTAGCTGGTGCGGGACAGGTCGTAGTAGGTTGCAATCAAAATATCGAGAGGGACTCGTATGAAACGTATTCTTTCGCGACGGGCATTCTTGCAGGGCAGTGCGGCGACCGCAGGCAGCGTTCTGGTGTCGAAAACGGTCTTACTGGAAGCTCAACCCTTGCGGAGAGCCGTGGCGCCGAGCGACCGGGTGCGGTTCGGCATGATTGGAATCGGAATGCAGGGGTCTGGCCTGCTGACCGGGGCGATTACGATTCCCGGGGTGGAGTGCGTCGGCGCCGCCGACTTATACGACGGACGGCATACACTCGCGAAAGAGATCACCGCCAACCCCAGCCTGCCCACGAGTCGGCATTACAAGGACTTGCTCGATCGCAAGGATATTGATTGCATCGTCGCCGCTGTTCCGGATCATTGGCACCGGCGCGTGGTGGTCGACGCCTGCAATGCGGGCAAGGACATTTACTGCGAGAAGCCGATGTCGCACAACGTGGCCGACGGATTGGCCATGGTGGAGGCGGCGCAGAAAAACAATCGCGTCGTGCAAATTGGCTCGCAGCGGGTCAGTTCCGTTCTTTGTGCCAAAGCGCGCGAACTCTATGCAGGCGGCGCGATCGGCGACGTCGAGATGGTGGAACTCACGCTGGGACGAAACGATCCTACCGGCGCGTGGGAATATCCGCCGCCGCTCGATCTCTCTCCGGAAACGCTGGACTGGGATACGTGGCTGAACGATGCTCCCAAGGTTCCGTTTAACAAGCTGCACTTCGCGCGCTGGCGCTGTTGGAGGAACTACGGCACCGGCGTGGCCGGCGACCTGATGGTGCATTTGATCAGCGGGATGCTGGTCACGCTTGGATGGAATGAAATACCGAAATCGGCGACGGCCATGGGCAGCATCGTCCGCTTTCCTGACGGGCGCGATATGCCGGACTTTCACACGGTGCTGTTCGACTATCACGGCATCCCGGTTTATGTGCGGCTCGACCTGGGTTGTGAGACTCCGGAACTGGCGCGGTTCATGGGACCGAAAGGGCTGCTCGACGCCGGCGAATACGATTTGCGGCATTCGCCCCAGTCCGGAGTGGATATGGATCCCAGTTACTACAGCTCCAGTTTCCCGGCGAAAATGCGGGAAGAATATGTGAAGCAGTGGCACGCGGAACATGACCCGCAACTCGGAAAAGAGCCTACCCACGAAGATACCGTCTATCACGGACACGACTGGGACGACATGCGTCCGCACCTGAATGTCTTTTTCCAGTCGGTGAAATCGCGCAAGCCGGTTACGGAAGATGCGGTCTTTGGTAACCATGCCGCCATCGCGTGTCACATGGCAAACGAATCGTATTTCCGGCAGAAGCCGGTTACGTGGGATGCGGCCTCGAAAACAATCAAGTCGTAGCGGGCGATTGCGGCGCGGCTTGAAGCAGCGCCCTTTCAAAACTCAATTTGCATCCGTGAGCGGGGAGAGTCTCCGGACTTCGACCTAGGCGACTGGCAGGTATATCATTTTCTAAACAACCTCCGCTCGCGGACGCCACGCGGACTCTCCGAATTCCGGGGCATGGAATGACCACAATCCGTCTTACTGTTAACGGAAGCGCATACACGGTCGATGCAGACGCTCAAACCAGCCTGTTGAGCGTCCTGCGCGAACACCTCGATCTGACTGGCAGCAAGTACGGTTGCGGCGAGGGTCAGTGTGGGGCATGCACAGTCTTAATCGACGGCAAAGCGCAACGTTCGTGCATCACCAAGGTAGCCACGGTTTCTCAGAAACAGATTACGACCATTGAAGGTCTGGCAAGTGGTGAACAGCTTCATCCTGTGCAGCAGGCCTTCCTCGAAGCCGGGGCGCTGCAGTGCGGGTACTGCACGTCCGGGATGATTATGTCTGCAGTTGCGCTGCTTCGCCGAAATCCTGAGCCCAAAGAGAGTGAGATCATCGCTTTCATGGATGGCAACGTTTGCCGCTGCGGAACTTATCCGCGCATCGTCAGCGCGATTCAGAAAGCGGCAAAGGTCGCGAAAGGTACGTCCGCCGGAAAGGGGGCGGGGCGATGAGTGAAGAACTTCAGCAGCAGATTTCCTTGGAGCCGGAGCGCTATGAACTCGCGGCCGCGGCGCCGTACCGATTCGATTTGGATCGCCGGGACTTTTTCAGGTTTCTCGGAGCCGGAATTCTAGTGGCCTCGGTGCTGAAACCGGCGGTGATCGCGCAGGAGTCGGGCGGAGCAAGACAGCGGCGCGGCGATTCCCTTCCCCAGGAAATCGATGCGTGGCTTCACGTCGGTGAGAACGGCAAAGTTACGGTCTGTACGGGAAAGGCTGAGATGGGCCAGAACATCCGAACTTCTCTCAGCCAGGGGGTGGCGGAAGAACTTCGTGTTCCGATGGGAAACATAGACTTGGTGATGGGCGACACTCAGTTCACGCCGTTCGACATGGGCACGTTCGGCAGCCGCACCACGCCGACGATGAACCTGCAACTGCGTAAAGTTGCAGCGGCGGCGCGTGAGATGCTGATTGGTCTGGCAGCGGCACAATGGGGAACGGATCGCCAGAATCTCTCCTCCGCCGAGGGAAAGGTAACAGACGCTCAGACCAATCGATCACTGGAATACTCGGCACTAACGAAGGGCCAGCAACTCACTCAGACGGTGACGAGCGACACTGCTCTGATTCCTGCGAGCGGTTGGAAGGTTGCGGGGCAATCCGCGCTTAAGGTGGATGGGCGCGAGTTTGTCACCGGCAGGCATCGTTATCCGTCAGACCAGAAGTTGTCGGAGATGCTGTATGGCAAGGTACTGCGGCCACCGTCGTTTGGCGCAACGCTGCTCTCAGTGGACACGCAGAAGGCTGAGCAGATGGGCGCAACGGTGGTGCATGACGGCAACTTTGTGGGCGCTGCCGCTGCAAACGCCGAGCTGGCGGCGGCGGCGATCAGCGCCATTCATGCGGAATGGAAGTCGGAGCCGCAACCTTCGAGCAAAGAGCTGTTCGATTATCTGAGAAAGAACACTAGCGAGGGGAAAGACCCCTCGGGCGATGGCGATCGCTATGACGTGGGAGCGGTGGATCAAGCGTTGAGTTCCGCGGATCATCGCCTGCAACAGACTTACACCGTGTCCTACATTGCGCACGTTCCCCTCGAACCCCGCGCTGCGCTGGCGAAGTGGGACGGGGACAAGGTAACGGTATGGACGGGAACGCAGCGTCCGTTCGGCGTGCGCGGCCAGCTGGCTGAGGCGTTTCGAATTCCCGAAGATCAAGTGCGCGTATTGATGCCGGACACAGGCTCGGGCTATGGCGGCAAGCACACCGGGGAAACGGCGATCGAGGCGGCGCGGCTGGCGCGGGCAGCGAAGCGTCCGGTGAAGTTGACGTGGACGCGCGAGGAAGAATTTACCTGGGCGTATTTTCGTCCGGCCGGTGTGATCGACGTTAGCAGCGGCGTACGCAATGATGGATCGATCACGGCATGGGAATTTCACAACTACAATTCCGGCTCGGCGGGGATTCGCACGTATTACGAGATTCCAAACCAGCGCATCGTTTTTCACGCGGCGAATTCTCCTTTGCGGCAGGGATCGTACCGCGCGCTCGCGGCCACCGCAAATCATTTCGCGCGCGAGTCGCACATGGACGAAATGGCGCACTCTTTGAAAATGGACCCGCTGGAGTTCCGCCTAAAGAATCTGAAAGACGAGAGGTTGCGAGCGGTTTTCACCGCTGCCGCGAAACAGTTTGGCTGGGGGATCCGAGACAAGACTTTACCTGGTCGCGGATTTGGAATGGGCGGCGGATACGAGAAGCTCGGGAATATCGCCACGTTCGCCGAAGTTCAGGTCGACCGAAAGTCGGGTGACGTAAAAGTAGTTCGTGTGGTTTCCGCGTTTGAGTGCGGCGCGATTGTGAATCCCGATAACTTGCGCAATCAAATCGAAGGATCGAATGTGCAGGGATTGGGTGGTGCGCTTTTCGAAGCCATCGAATTCGAAAACGGAAAGATTCTGAACGGCAGGATGTCGCAATATCGTGTGCCACGTTTCAGCGATGTTCCCGTTCTCGAAACGGTTCTGCTCGATCGGAAGGATCTTCCGTCGGTAGGCGCGGGCGAGTGCCCGATGATCGGACTCGCTCCCGCGATTGCAAATGCTATCTTCGATGCAACCGGCGTGCGCTTGCGCTCGCTTCCGTTGGTTCCAGAGGGTCTGAAGGCGAGTTGACTTCGCGTACAAAGTGATTCGTACAAATTGATTTCCAAAGGGGCACATCATGAGTGAATCCTCGCAGATCAACCGTCGCGCATTCTTGGGTAAATCGGCTGCTGTGATTGCCGGGGGAGTTGTGCTGCCGCGCACGGCACTGTCGTACGGAAATATTGTGGGCGCTAATGACCGCATTTCGCTAGGACACATCGGCATTGGGAGCCGCGGGGATGATCTCGACTTGATCGCGTCCAAGTTGAAGTCCAGTCATCATGTGGAGATGACGGCGGTGTGCGATCTGTGGAAAGTGAACCGCGAGAAGGCCGCGGCCACCAACGCGGGTTATTACGGCAGGACTCCGCGGGCGGTGCAGCATCTTGAAGAACTGCTGGCCATGAAGGATGTGGACGGCGTGCTGATCTCCACACCCGAGCATGCGCATTCGCCAATTTTGAAAATGGCGGTCGAAGCCGGCAAGGACGTTTACGTCGAAAAACCGATGGGGAACGTGCTGAGCGAGGCGAAGGCGGGGCGCGATGTTGTGCTGCAATCCAAGTCAGTCGTCCAGGTCGGGACGCAGCATCGCAGCGAGCCTTATCCTCAGGCTGCGCAAAGAGTGGCGCGCAGCGGGGCGCTCGGAGATGTGAGCAAAGTTGAAGTCGTTTGGAACTATCACGGGCCGCGGTGGCGCGGACGTCCGGAGGTAAAGCAGATCCGCGAGCAGGACACGGATTGGAGCAAGTGGCTGATGACCAAGCCGGCGCGTCCGTTTGATCCGCAAATGTATTTTGAGTTTCGCCTCTATAAGGAATTTTCCAGTGGGATTCCAGATCAGTGGATGAGCCACGGCATCGACCTGGTGCACTGGTTCATGGACGACAATTTTCCGAAATCTGTGGTGTCGAATGGTGGAGTGTTTGCCTGGCATGACGGCCGCGAGAATGCGGATACGTTTCAGACGTTGCTGGAATATCCCAAGGGATTTCTGGTGAGCTATTCGACGAGTTTCGGCAATGATGCGCCCAGCTTTACTCGCTACATGGGGAAGAAGGCTAGCCTGATCAATCTCGGCGGCGAAGGCAGTCCCCGTTATCAGATCATTGAAGAAAAAGGAACGCACGAAGACGACGCGGACATTGACAAAAAACGGGAATCGAAATTCGTGATGCTGCCGGGAGAGACTGAACTTCCGCCGATGGGGATTGACGACCTGTCGCTCGAGCACATGGCGAACTGGTTTGAGTGCATGCGGTCGCGGCAACAGCCGCACGCTTCGGTGCGCGAGGGATTCGCGCATTCTGTCGCCTGCATTATGGCCGCTCAATCCTATTGGTCGGGCAAGAAAGTTTATTGGGATGCGGCGAGCGAGATGATCGTCGATAGCATGCCGAGGGGCTGAAAGCTCAGTTGTTTTTTATCGCCTTTGCGCGGAAAGGCAGGCGTTTACGACACTTCGTAAGCAGGCTCTCTACATTAATCCGCAGGCGTGGGCGTTGCCCAGTTGGAAGAGGATCGACCAGGCCAGGTGACGATCGTGGTATTGGGATAATAGTGGCTGAGAATTTGCCGGAAATCCGCGCCTGATTCAGCCATGGCTTTCGCTCCGGATTGGCAGAGTCCGATGCCGTGTCCCTCGCCTTTTCCTTCGAGGAGCACGTGGCCCTCGCCGTTGCTGGCGACGAAGTCGTTGCTCGGTACCGCCGACCAGCCGAGACGGCGATCAAGATTCAAACGCGAAGGCTCATCGGAGGTGCGCAGCGAAGCCGCGTCAGGAGTGGAAATTCGACGCGACCATCGCACCGGGTGGGTGCGGCAATGCGCACACTCGACCGCGAAATATGGATAGGCAGCTGCGGAGAGTCCCGATTCCGCGGGAGTGCGCGTGCGACCGCTGCAACTGCGCGTGTACATCGCTGCGATGGGACGGGAATCATAGGCGAGCACCAGTCCCCGCGTGGCCGCGGCCGCCCGGGCTGCGGCGCTCGCTGGCACAGGCGGTTCGCGCAGAAACTGGCAATGCGTGGTATCGCAGAAATCGAAATCATGATGGCGGGCGCCTGCGGCGAGATAGGACCGAGTGGCAACGGCCTGCGCTTTTAAAGCTTCGAGAGGAGTGTCCGGCAAGCTTTCCGCGGCCACGATGGACGCGACGGCGGTCTCGCGGTCCATGGTAACCACGGCGGTTAAGATTCCGGCGGTCGGTTTGATTTCCAAGGTGCCATGGTAGCGCCGCAGGATCTTTCCGGGCACCGCGAGGACGAAATCGACAGGCTCGCCGTCGCGACCACTCAAAGTGAACTTCGATGCTGGCACGACGCGCTCTGCCGCCGACACTATCAGATCACGTCCGGAGATGCGGACAGTTGCCGCATCCAGGCCAGAACTTTTCTCGAGCACGATGAGCTGTTCGCCAGCGTGCACGATCAATGCCGAACCGGCAGGAGCGCTCACTACGAACTGGTGCGGATGAAACAGGCCGAGCACGCCGATGTTGACTTCATCGGCTGACGAAGGACTCCGGCGAGCGGTTTGCGCGAGAACGCGGGAGCGCGCCGTGGGAAAAACCAGCGCGCTCAGGGCGAGACAGATCACCGCAATCGGATTGACGAGATGCGTAAGCTTTACGCGTTTGCTCCGTGCCTGCACTTTAGTCCTCAATCCGTCGCAGCATTTGGCCGGCGGTTTTCGCGGCTTGCGAGCCGGGGACTCCATGCACGCGGACCATCAACAACAACTGCGGATTCGCCGCAGGCACAAGCACTACAACGAAGCCATCGCCCGGCGCATGCGGCGAGTGGGAGCACGCGGCTGTGCCTGTTTTCACCAGAACGTCAGGCACCGGAAAAGCCCGATGCACTTCTGCTCCAGTTCCTTGTCGCGCCGAAAGGGCCATCCCGTCGAGAATCTCACTGACGGCGGGCTGCTGACGCTGTCGAGCCAGTTCGAGGTAGGCGTGAGCCAGGCGCAAAGGCGAAGTACGCCAGTGGCCGCCCAGACCGGCGAATTCAAGTCCGGCCGTTTCCGGGCCGGGACGATCGAGTCCAAACCGTATCGCCGTCGGAGAGACATCGGCGACACTCAGATCTTCAGTCAGCATGCGGAAGTACGAGTTGCAGGAGTGAGCGACGGCGAGCGTGAGATCGACATCGCCATGTCCGCGAGGACGCCAGCATCCGCTGGACGTCCCGCGACAGGTGTGACTCGGATATTGGTAGTCGTGCAGCTCTCCGTAGGCCAAAGCTGCGAAAGGCTTCAACAACGAACCCATGCCAATGGGCGCGTCGGGATGATCCCAACGCGAGGCCAGTACGGCACCATTGCGAGCATCCAGCAACAAAAAAGAAATGTCGTGGCCAGGAAAGTCGCGGTTCAACGCCTCGGCGGCAGACTGCGCGAACAGCGATGACGCATCAGCGCACTCCGCTGAGGCCTCGGCATGGCCGTTAGAAGTTGACCACGACAGCGACAGCGCAACCAAAGTGAGCAGCAACGCGAAGTGTCTTATTGCGACCATTCGTAGGTGACCGTTTGCCGCACCTTGCCTGCATCGCCGCGCACTTCTATCTTTTCCGCGGAGACAGCAGACAAAGCCGAACTCAAGCTACCCATGTTACCGGAAAAGAATTGCGGTTCGCGTTCCGAGCTCCGCCCATTCGGCATCCCCATATTCGGCCGGTCGACCAGACCTGCGAAGCGGATGAAATTCTTGCGCTCCTGCTGATGATTGAACCCGGCGAGAAGTTGGGCGGGCTTGCCATCGGACTTCCGCCCGAAGTTGGAGAGCACCGACTCCATGAATGTCGGCTGATCGCTCAGCAACAGATATTTTCCGCGGACCGAGACCGCCAGCGGCCACAAACCGTCGAGTTCCTGATATCCGGATTTTTGTTGCCAGCCGACGCCGAGTTGGCTGGCAGTCAGGCCGGTGCGGACAAAATCTGTCAGCGCCGACTGCACGCTGGCCTCATTCCAATCCGAAGCCGCCACCAGAATCACGGCGGAGTGAGTTCGCACGAACACACCCGCAGGGTCGAGTTCAGTCGATTGCACCTGCAGAGATGCGAGAAGCGGAGTCTGTGCCAGCAACTCCTGCAACGCCGATTTCGATTGCTGAGCGGGGCGCTCGACCTGTAACTGATCGATGCGCGTCTCCAGATCGGAGCCTCCGCCCTGCTCGCCTGATGTGAGCTGTACTTGCGGCGCCACTTGCGATGCAGGTGCGGGCCCCAAATGCGGCGCCAGGAGCTTGGTTTCAAGCAGTGCGAAACAGGAATCCGCGGTAGGATTGGCGGCGGCGACATACATGCCCGCATCGTCAGGGATCAGCCGGACAAGTGAAGCGGCGGCCGCCAGTCCGTCAGCCGACGGCGCCGAGTCTGTTTCCTTGTCTGTTACTCTTTTTCTGATGAGCACGCGTTCTTCGCGATAGTCATGGCGGGAGCGGAACAGATCCGAGACCGCAGCCGTGTACTGCGAAAGGTCAGTAATATTTTGCTGCACCCAGTAGGTGCGGAAGTATCCGTTGGGCACAAGTTTCCCCAGGTCGAGCACCATGCGCAGATCGCCGGCTGGACCAGCCTCGGCGGTCGACTGCGCCCACCACTGCTCACTCTCGATGGTGCGATCCGGTTTGCCCGACATGAGTTGTAGAGCGCCAGCCATCAGATCTTCCCGGGTAGCCAGCAGCAGATATTCACCTGAAATCGCGAAAGCAAGTTCACGTTTCGACTCGGGGTCGCGGCGCAGATAGAAATTCACTCCACCCGCGCTGCGGGTCTCAAACTTCTCGCGGGTTTGCCACAAGGTTGACTCCATCGCCTTGGCCGACGGGAGATACGTGATGTAGAGGAACTGCAGGTTGCCGATATCGTAGAGCGCCAGAACGCTGTGTTCGCCGGAAACCTGAGAAAGGAAATTCATGTCCGGAGGCAATCCGGCAGCGGCGGCAAATTGGTCGCTGGCTCCCTTGAGCCGCAGAGACAGGCGAGAGCGAGAGAAAACCTCATAGCTGTCGCCCTGAATCCATTGCCGCTTCTGGGGCGAGGAATTCCAGTCGCTGAGCAACGATGAAAAATCGTTTGCCTCCATATAAAGCAGCGGACCCGCAGGAACAAATTTGGAGAGCGGTTGCGGAGCTGGGACGGCGGCGCGGTAGGCGGCCGCGCCGATCCCGGCACACACCAGAGCAGCCGAGAGAACGATAGCGATAAATTTCATGGCTTCACGCCTCCTTGGGCAGCGGCGCTTTTGACTGTGGGAGTAACACGAGCCAGCAATCGTGGCCGCACCACTCGATCCTGCTCCAATGCTTCGTGCAAAAGGGGTTGGCGAGCGGCATTCTGTTGCTGGATTCGCAGAGCAGATTTCGCCTGGACGATTTTGCGGGCGAGTGACTTGCGAACTGCCGGAGAACTTTCCAGACGCCGCGCGCTGCCATAGTAGGCCACGGCATCGGCCAGCCGGCTCAGACGCATCATAGTGTCGCCAATCATTTGTGCAACCTGAGCCTGCTGCGCACGAGAGAATTTCTCGGCCGCTGTGGCCGGTACATGCGCCCGGTCGTCGCTGTCTTCACCCTCGTAGCCGGAGCTGACAATTTGCTCCTCTTCGCTGCCGGCTTCGGCAACTTCGTTTTGCAGAAACAGCGACTGCGGCAGCGGCTCGATGATTCCCACGGCGTACTCGTACGAATGCAAAGCAACGGCGGCCTGGAACAAGGACACGCGAGCCTCATCGCGGCGTGGAAAATCAATGATGCAATGATTTAATAACTGAAGTTTCGTTTGCGCGTCAGCCACATTCTGGGCGGCCTTGATACGGGTCGCGTAGAAATAAAACTTGTCGGCTGCCGAAGTCGTGAACTCCGTGGAAGTGCCGGCAAACAGGTTCAGTTCTGCGCTGCCCAAATCAGAGTGGGGTCGTCCGTCGAGGGCGACGGCGGCCTTGAGCCGCAGATCGTACAAAGTATTCGGACCGGCAGCGATGAGCGTGAGAGCTTCATTGGCAGCTGAAGCGTCGTGATCGGCGGCAAGCTTCGCTTTGGCGAGACGCAGGAGGTACGAAGCATCCCAGGGGGCGGACTTGACGAGTTGATCGAGGAACTCGACGGCTTCCGCGTCGTGCCCGGCCTTTTCCAACAGCGCGGCGGCGGGATCGAGATTCTCGAACGGGTTCCCGACTACCACCACCAAGCGACGCAAAAGATCGAGCGCGCTGGAGGTCTCGCCCGAGGCTAGGCGGATGTCGGCGAGGCCCAGGAAATTAGCGGCGACGAGTTGATGCTGTTCGATCTCGCGGGCAAAGACCAGTTCAAGAATCTTGCGCGCGGACAGCTTGTCGCCCGCTTCAAACAGCTGACGCGCAGCGGTCCGAAGAAGCTGAGGGGCCGGCGCTCGGTCCGGCTGCGTGCGATACGTGGCTAGTTTCGAATCCAGGCTTCCGAGCTGTGCCGCGACCTGCAGATCGAGCGGAACCAGCGTAGCAAGCTGGACTTCACCTGTTTCCTGCGGCAGCGCTGCGATCGCTGTCGCAGCGACCGCATACTGTTTTGTACGGACGAGATATTGCACCCAGCGTACCTGCCAGGCGCCGAGATCCTGTTCGGCGTAATGATGTTCCAAGCCGACAAGTTTGCCGGCTGTGTTTTCTTTGGACTCTAGAATTCGTTGGTAAATTGCGGCGCGTTGCGCCAGTGGAATCCAGGAAACATCAGCGACGTCGGCGAGAATGGCCGGCGGGTCGTGCGCCACGGAGGAAAGATCGAGCAGCCACGCCGTGGCCGCGGCGGGATCACCGACCGCCGCGTAAACCGAATGCAGCAGCGCGTTCGACCGGTAGTTACCGTTGCGACGAAGATAGGTGCGCAGGATTGCGTCAGCGTAGGGTTTGAGCTCGTTAAACAGATGGCGAGCGGCAAGCTGATCGCAGGTTCGGCCAAAGTCCGCCCAGAAACTTTCCGGGAGGTGGCTGCTGTTGAGCTGCGCGGAGAGCACGGCCAACGCCTGCCTCCACTGCGCGAGTGCAGCTGCGCGGTCGTTTTGCTTGAAGTAGGCGACGGCGAGACTGTCATAGACATCCGGCCGGTTGGGAGAAAGTTCGAGGGCGTGATTGTAATCGGCGATTGCGCGCCGAGTGTCGGCGGCACCGGCGTAATAGTCGGCCACCGTCAGGTATCCGGAAGAACTCACCGGACTCTCCTCGAGAATGGCGGGAAGAAAATCTTCCGGGTTACCAAGCTTTGTGGCTCCGAGAAATTCGCCATAACGCGAGCCGTAGTAAAACCAGATGTCACCGGCGAGTTGCTGAGTGCGATCGACGGGTTTGGCGAGGCGGACGCCGATTGGGTCGTCGCCGAGTGCGGCGATGAAGGAATTGTTCACTTCGGGCGTGGGTTCAGCGAAATAAAGGCCGACTAGCGAATCGTATGCCTTGTGCCAAACCGGCGGTCGAGCCTTGCCACGGGCCTGCACCGCGGCGTGAGACAACTCGGCGCTGCCGTGCGCGACCACAAAGTTCGCGGCCGGCTCACTGTAGGAGGTTGGCCACGCCGACGCGATGCGCACCAGTTCCTCCGGTTGCCGCTCCAGAAGCAACTGGAAGTACCGCTCTCGCCGCACAGCATCGAGACCATTCCAGGGGGAGACGCTGGAGAGCACGCGCAGTTCTCCAGCCGGGTCGCCCGCCGAACGGTAGGCATCGGCCGCCGCGAGCAAAGGCGAGTACCGCTGGGTCGTCGTGAGCGCGGCAAACTGTTCCATCTGCGAACCGAGCTCCGCGAAGCGCCCGCGACGGCGTTGCAGGTCGACGAGAGCCTGAGTGTTGGGATAGGAATTCGGACGATTCGCGCGCTGCATCATCCCCTGAAACCGCCACTGGGCCTCCTGGTCGGCGAGGGAAGCGCTCTCGGCCAATGGAATCGCAAAGTCTTCCACATCATCGAGAGTCATGCTTTTGCGTTTCGCTTCGGCAAAATGCGCGAAGGCGAGCCGCTCTTCGGGCGTGAAATAGGTATCCACCGCGCTCCCCATTTCCTTCAGGGCGCTAGCCATGCCGGCGCGGGCGGTCGAGATGCGCAAGCGGCGGGCGTTCTCACGCCACTGAGCATCGCTCATTCCGATGATTCCATGTTTTTCCATCTGCTCTTTCAGCACCGGGAGAGTGTCCGCGGATTCTTCCAGAGCTTTCTGTAGTGTGGTAAATGCCACGTCGTGCTGTCGCAGACGAGTCATGATGCGGCTGTAGGCCGTCGCACCAGCATGGTATTCGGCGCCGGCTAACAACTCGGATCCGGCCTTGGCGACGCCTTGCTCCGCGAAGCCGCGCGCCCGCTCGAGCATTCCCCAGGTTTCGAGACGTCGCGCCACTTCAAAATAATTACTCGCACTTTCGGGTCGGCCGTCGATCAGAGCGGCCTGTAGTGCCGCGACAACTTCTTTCGTCTTTCCCTGGCGAGCGCGCGCGGCGGCGACCTTTTCCATCCATTGCGGATCCTTGTAAGCCAACTGATAGATGCGTTCGTAATCGGCGGCGGCTTCGTCGAAGCGCATCAAGCGCTCTTCGAGTCCGGCCCGCGCGGTATAGAGATCGGCGCGGTCGGGACGAATTGCGATCGACTTGGCATACGTAGCGATCGCGGCGGGATAGTCCTCAAGATTCGTCTGCGTGCGCGCCAGCACCATGGACCAGCGATAGTCGCGCGGAGACTGCGCCACGGTTTTGGAATAGAAATCGACGAGTTGCTGCTGTCGCTGGTGGCGGAGAGCGTACAAGGAGGCCTCGGTGACCAGCGTGTCATCCTCGGGAAAGTTATTGATGAGCTCGATGTACTGGTCTACCGCGCCTGCATAATTATTCATGCGAGTAAGGGCGGGGATCAGGCCGCGGCGCAGAGTCGCAACCTGTGCCTTGCGGGCATCGGCCTGAAGGGAGGCACTGCGGAAGAGGGCGATCTTGTCGAGATAAAACTGTTCCAGGCCGCGGTCGTCACCCGCCTGGGCGTAAGTGTCGGCCATGGCGGCAAGATATTCGCCGTTGTAGGGAGAATCTTTCAGGAGACCGGCGAGCAAGTCGCGGGCCGGCTGAAATTGTTTCGCATCGGTGGACTTGCGGGCAGCTTCGTAAGTGAACTGTGCGCTCAGGACGGGGTAGGCGTCTTTTGCGGCCTGCAGCAGTACCGAAATTGCCTGCGGCTGCATCTTCATCCGCCAGTAGAAATCGACGGTGGAGCGTACGACGCCGAGAATTTTGGGGTTCTCACGATAGAGTGCTTCGACGTTTTTCTGCGCTGCCGGAAAATCTTTGCGGCTCTCATACAGCCGGATGAGAACGTAACGCAGTTGCAGACGCGTGACCGGGTCGGTGGTGAGAGCCGCCTGTTTTTCGAGCGCGTGTTGCCGGACGGTCTCGAGGGATTTCTCCTGCGCCAGAGTTTCGATCTCTTCGACCTGCTCAATCGACGTCGTATTGTTGGCGAGCGCGTCGAGAAAGGTTTCCACCTCTGGTTTGCGGTTCTGCGCTTCCAGCACCTTCACGCGAAGAAGGACCGCCGGCATCGGCGGGCTCGGTGCGGATGCAAGTTCGGCCGTATTCTGGGCTGTACTCTGATCGACTAGATCGCGGAACTTGGCACGGCGCGCCAGTTGAAGCAGGCGAAGCTCCGCCGGCGACTCCGGCGCGGTTAGCGCGCCCTTTACGTACTCGCCGATCGCGTGCGGATAGTCGCGCTGGTTTTCGTAAATCGCGCCGGCTTCGTAGGAATAAAGGTTCGCATTGGCCAGACGATCGCGGCCTTTGCCCAGCAACCGCATCGCATTGTCAAAATCGAAATAGTCCCAATAGATGGTGGCCGCTTCGAGATATCCCGCGGCCTGGCCCGGAGCAGCTTGCGGAATGCGCTCCCAGTAAGGCGCGGCCTGGGAAAACAAATCGCGGTCGGCGTAGATGTCGCCGATGCGCGCCATGATTTCGGTATCGCCGGGCCGGTCTTGCAGGAGGTTGTCTTCGATCTTCGCGGCGATGGCCGTGTCCGCAGGCTCAAAATATGCGAGCGACCGGTAGACCGAAGAAGCGGTGTGACCGAGTTCAGTCTCGGCAGGATACTGCGCAGCCAGCGACTTCAGCACGGGCGCGCTCTCCTCGAAATGCGAGCGCCACAAGTTGGCGTAGGCGAGGAAATCGGCTGCTGCGGGATTCTTTTCCCAACTGGCGACATCGGGCGCGCTCTGGCGGATGGCGCTGAGTTCGGATTCCAGGCGGCCACTGCTGGAAAGAAATTCAAAAAAACGATTGCGCAGGACGGCATCCTCAAACCAGTGCCGGCGCAGCAGCGCTTCCCAGGCCGCGGAATCGCGGCTAGCGGCCGTCTGATACGCGCCGAGAAGATTGTAGACAAACGTTGGATTGTGCGGGAACCGCTGATTGGCGTACAGATTCAGGCGCAGGTAAAGACCGGGGCTGCCGCCGACTACGTGGGTGAAATACTGTTCCAGTTCACTGCCGCGGAACTTTTCCACGGCGTCGCGAGTCAACTGCTCGTACTCCGCGTCCCTCTTATAGCGCAGATAGAAGCGGGCCAGTTTGTCGTACCAGGATTTGTCGGGGAAGCGTGCGATAGCGCGGCGGTAGATTTCTTCCTGCTGGGAACCCAGCCGGTTCTGATCGAGGAACGCGGCGAGACGTTCGTAGAGGCCGGGGTCATCAGGATTGCGGTCGATCTCGCGGCTCAATACTCCGAGGGCCGGTGGAATTTGTTTCATTTGTACGAGGCGCGACAGGTAACGCTCCAGTACGCGCGCGTACTCCGGTGATCGTGCGCCCGTCTGCCGCGTGGGCGAGGCGGTACCGCCCAGTTGAAACGACTCGCTGACTTTGCGGCGGGAACTGGAGTTATCGGCGGAAGCCTCACCCTGTTCTTCGCTGTTCTCGCTTTCCGCGCCTTCTGCATCGGAATGGTTCGCATACGCGTAGGACGTTTGCGCCGTGTAGTTGTTGGCGGATCCGTATGCACTCTCCGCCGACCCAAGCGGCACGTTCTGCGCCTTGGCGGCAAGTTCCTGCAGCACAGCATCGTAAATTGCAAATTCATTCTGAGTGTCGTTTTGGCGGGCGTAGGCATCGGCCATCAGCAACGAAACGGAAGTGCGCTCGGCAGCATGGGGGAAGCTCGCGAGAAACTCGCGGCCGCCCTGGATGACCGCAGCACTTTCGCCGGAGTTGGAATAGAACTCGAGCAGTTGCGCGTGCAGTTCCGGGCGGCGCGGGGCCGCCGGAAACTTGGAATCGAGGAGGGCCAGCAACTCCACGGCGCGCGATCGATGGAAGTACGGCACCGCGCGCTGCTCTTCGTCAGAGTACTGCGAGGCGGGCTGAGTCGTGTTCAGAATCAGCGACAGGATTCCGTTCAGATAGCCGGGGCCTTGATCCATGGTGGCGATATCGCGATACATGGAAAGTTCGCCGGAACCGAAGCGGATCGGAGTCTCGGGCGCGGTCAGCAGAAGGCTGGTCAGGCCGGCAATGGCCGTGGCCTGCGGATCAGAAAGGTCTTTGCCGGTGCTGTTATAGAGAGCGAAGTAGTAGCGCGCGGACTCTGGGTAGGCGTGAATGTCTTCCAGCAGGCGGGCGCAAATGTAGAGTTCCTGCGAAGCCCATGGAACCTTGGCGGCTTCCTTGTGGAGGCGAAAATCGGCGATGGACTGCTGGGCGACATCGGTCTTACCCTGCTGCTGGTAGTAATAGAAGATGCGCGCCGTGGCATTGAGATCTTCCGGGTTGGCCACGACGGCCGCGTGGGCATCGTCGCGGAACTTGCGCAGGCTCTGCGTGTCGCGCAGAAGATCGAAATAACTTTTTACCAGCTGCGGATCCCAGAGCGGCTGGAAACTCTGCTCGTAGACCGACAAGCCGTCGCGGACCGAGCCTCGGCGATATTCCACCATGGCTTTCGCTTTCACCGGAAAAATCTGATCGCCGGGAAATTGTTTGCGATAGTCGGCGATCAGTTGCACGGCTGCGGGATATTGTTTTTCCGCGACCAGGAATTGCAGAAACTGCCCGTAGAGAGATGGCTCGTTGGGATAGCGCGCGATCCAGGCGCGATACTGGGCGATCGAAGCGTCCTTGGGCAATCCCTGAGTTTGAATCACTCCAAAGATGCGCTCAAAGGCCTGCCAGGAGCGTTGTTGCGCCGGTGGGGTCAGTTTTTCGGCTGGGATGGCAGGCGCATTCGCCACCAGCGACAGCGTCTTGATTTCATCCGCGGGGCGGAGGCGGTGATGATAGAAATCGGCGAGCGCGAGTTGAGCGCTGATCTTATCGGAAGAATTGTCGACGTAGGATTTCCAGTCGGATTCGGCGGCGGGGAAATCGAGCTGTTGCTCATCTTCGAGGGCGCGCAGCGAATACAGTTCGGCGTTGCGCGGCTGAGCCTTGATGAGGCCAGTGAGCGCGGGACGGGTCTCGCTCGGAGGCTGGCGAAACGCGACCGCACCGTTCGGCAGCGACATCATGCGGAAGAAGACGGCTTCGAGAGCGCTGCTGGCGTCGATGTTGCGAATCCACGCGGGCAGTTCGCCGAACGCTGAGATGGTCCCGCCAATGGCGGCGATCAATGCGACTGCGGCGATCAGACGCATGCGCCGGAACGGTGAGTCAAGGAAGTACTTCAATCTGCACCTCCTGAGTACCAATGTTGTGAGCAATATCCTCGGCCGTGACCGTGAGTTTGTAAGTGCCGGGGATGGCCTGGTCAGGAATCGTGAGCACGCCAGTGTTGGCGGCGGTTTTCGCGTTCCAGCGCAAGGCGACCGGGACCGCGCCGTCCATACGGGCAACGAGCGTGCGCGTGCTTTCGGAAGCCCTCACCCTCAGGTCGATGTTCTCGCCGCGCTGATAGCGCTTGCGGCCGAGTTTCACCTGCACGACGGGAGGCTTGCTGGCAATCACGAACGTCTTCGACTCGCGATAAGTGTGTCCCAGCTTATCCCGCAAGATCAGGCGCACCGTGTAGGTTCCGTCCTGCATATCGGTGGGCGCGAGAAAGCGAGTCTGCCAAATGTCTTCCGAGGAGAGATAGCGCAGCGGCTGCACCAGCCCGAAAGGAAACAGGGCAATGACGGAGGCGATGGATTCGTCGGTCTTGACGCGAAGAATGGGATCGCCGGGGCGGATGACACGCGGCCGCAACAGAGCGCGCGGCACCGCGAGAAACGAAGTGTAGGGCGTGACAAATTTGTATTGACGTGCCAGACGGATGATTTCGTCGATGCTGGCCTGATCTTCGCCGTCGCGTTCGATTTTCTCGAGCAGCGCATCGACGCGGGCGCGCGCCCACAACCGCGGCAGTTGTGGATGATCGAACGACTCGGCCGGAAGGCTCGCCTCGGCCGACAACTGGACCACGGCGCCGTCGCGCACTCCGTGCACCGCGAAGTTCACGTTTTCTTGTGGCTTCTGATAGCGGCCCACCCAGGACGCGAGCGAACCCGCGAATGTCGCGGCCTGCAACGGATAAACGGCGTCGACCGCGGCATCGGGCGTGATGGAAAGGCCGAGTTGTCCGACCGGGCTGCGGCCGATTTTCGAGAGGAACGAATTCAGCTTGAATTCCAGCGGCTCGGTCGAGAGCACCTGTTCGAGCACTCCATCCTGACGAGCGAGCAGGCGAAACAGCGGCAGGTTGGCGTCGTCGCCCACGGCGAGAATGTAGATTCTCGGGCGCCGAGTGTCGGGCAGTTGCTGCCAGGCAGACGCGTACCAGGCCGCGAGTTTTCCATTCTGAATGATGCCCCGCGTCGCGCCTCCGTCACTGAGGATGACCAGATACGAGTTGCCAGCACCGGGCTCGGAGGCCTGCTGCAATCCGGTCTGCAAAGCGCGTTGCAGATCGGTGCCGCCACGCAGGCGGCTGGCGCGGACCGCATCGATGGCGCGTTGAATGTTAGCCGGGTCCGCCGAATTCACCGGCACAACTTGAGTTTCGGTGTTGAAGAGCACCAGCCCAAAGTGATCGGCGGGCCGCAGAGTATGCAGCAGAGTTTCAAAAGCCTGGTAACTGCGCTCAAGCTTTTCCCACTGCATCGAGAGAGATGTGTCGAACAATATGATCACCGTCTTCGCCGCGCCGCTGGGCGCGCCCACCGACGGGGCGGATGCGCTGCCAAAACCAAGCAGAGCTTCGGCTTCGAAAAATCCGGGCTCGTTGGCGGTGCGGACGGGTGCAGTCTCAGTGGGCGAAGGCTGGGCGATGACCGGATTTCTGTAGGTCAGCAACTGCAGCGTGTCGGAAGCGGCGGGATCAAGGTCATAGGTGGCAACGAAATCCTCGGCCAGATTGACGTTCTGTCCTTCGAAGTGACCCTGAACCAGGTGAGGCGTGCTCTGGTCGAGTTGGAGCGGAAACAATTTTGCCGGCGATTGAAAGTTGCGAATGGCATGCGCCGAGTGCAGTTGGAAATTGATGCGCAGATGGGCGGCGGCCTGCGCCTGGTAAGCGTCGGGCCGCAGCGGAATCGCGAAGTAAGATTTCAGATTTTCGACCGGGATCGACTCGTGATATTCGATTTCCAGCCGTTTTGTCCCCCACGCCGGAATCGGCGTTATACGGGCGCTGAATACGGAACTTCTCTTGGCCTCCTCGGCGCCGCGTTCGCCCATCTGGAGCAGGCCAGGGTCGATCGATTGCTGCTTGAGCTGGTTGTAGATTTCTTCGGCGCGCTTGCGTTCGAGGATCACGGCGGGCAGGCGCACCGGGCCGTCCCAGGTGGCGAAATCGGAAATCGTAGCGTGGCTCGGCAGCGCGAAAATGTAGTTCCCTTCTTCAATCGCGGCAGTGTGATTGGCGAAAACCTGGCGCACGAAGACGCGCGCGTCTCCGTTGTCGATGCGGACGGTGATTTCCATTTCTTCGAGCGACAGGACGGCGGGATTCGGTTGCTGCTTGTCGCGCGGGATGAGTACTCCCGCGTCGCCCAGTAGACGCGCTGAAGTCAGCAGCATCGAAGTCAGCAAAACAGTGAGAGCCGACAAGAGCAATTGATTGAAAGCCAGTTTTTTCATGGGTGCAGCTTCTGCTCTGGTATGCGGACCAGGCCGTTATCCGTGCCGACGTAGATGTAGCCGTTGACCGAGGCGAGGGCGGTTACGTTCAATGACGGCAAGCCGTCGTGGATCACCAACCAACGCCCCGATTGGCGATCGTAGAGATACAAACCTTCTCCCAGAGTTCCGGCGAGGACATAGCTGGGCGTGACCAGCATGGCGTTGGGATTGACTTCGAATTGTCCGGAGCCGACCTCGTAGGAATGGAATCGCCCGGAAGCATCCAGCCCTAGGATTCCAGCGCCATAGGTCCCGACCATCCACTCCGGGCCGACTCGAACCACCGCAGTAATCCAGTTATGTTTCAAGTTTGAAGTCGCGGTGGTGAAGTTCGCGGTGACGTCGCCTTTATTCAACAGCGACAGGCCGCCGAGCGTGCCCGCCATCAGTTCGTCGCCGGAAACCCCCAGCGCGTACACGTGATTGCTGACGAGCCCGTGAAAGGCGTACATACTGCGCGCACCGCTGGCGTCAAGGAAGGTGAGGCCGGCGGGAGTGGCGAGCGCCAGGCCGTCGCGGTAGGAAACCACGTCGGTCACGTGGTCGGCGATAAGTCCATCGGCGCGGGTCAGCACCTGCTGTTCGCTGCCTGAATCGTCAAAGCGCACCAGCCCGTTGGCGGTAGCGACGTCGATGGCGCCGCTCTTTACGTCGTGGAGAATCCGGTTCACGCAGAATACGTGCTCGTCTTCCACGTGCCGGACGCGGCTATTGTCGGAATTCAGAAGATCGAGACCGCGATCGAAGTAGCCGACCCACAGGCGTCCGGAAGCATCAGTGGCCAGCGCGGAAATATTGCGGTCGGTCAAGATTGCGCTGCCCGTCTCGAGCACGCGACGCCAGCCGAAGGCGTGGGGATTCATGCGGTAGAGGCCGTCGCGGGCGACGGCAAACACCGCGTCTCCCGAAGTAAAGAGTTGGTGGACTTCCGCTAACTCTGAACCGGGCCCCAGATTCGGATTAGGGTGACGGCCTTCAAGCGGAATCACGATCACGCCCTGGTCCTCCGACCCAACATAGAGGCGGGTGGGCGTGGCCAGCAGTGCGGTCGAAAGCACGCCCGGAGCCAGTACGCGGGAAAAGCGTCCAGCGGTGAAAACCGCGACTCCGGTTGCGGTGCCGGCGTAGGCGGTGTCGCCAGAAATCGCCAGCGACTGCACCTGGGCATCGGGCAATCCCTGCGCTTCGGCGAAGCTGTCCGTCTCCCCGGCGTGAAAGTGCTGCACGCCGCGATTCAAAGTGCCGACCCATAGATTGGATTCGCTTCCGGCGAGAGCGGTCACGTAGAGCGCGTCGAGCGTGGGATGGAGCACAGTGATCTGCGTCCCGTCGAAGACCAGGACGCCGCGCTTTCTGGTCCCAATCAAAAGATGTCCCGAAGCCACGGGCAAGATGCAGGTGATGGCTCGGGCATCGGCGCCGGCCGGCAGAATCTGGCGGAAAGCGCGGCCGTTGTAGGCCAGGAGGCCGTCATTGGCAGTCGCGATGATCAATTCCGGTTCGCGAGAGTCCGCCAGAACTGCGGGAGCCAGTGCCACCAGCGGTGAGCCGGGAAGCTCGTCGCCGACGGAATATTGCCGGAGAAGCGCACCCTCGGGTGAGAATTCCTGCAACCCGGCGGGTCCGGCGACATAAAGATGATCCTGGAAACGAGCGGCCTGCAGAAACACCGCGGGAGAGCTGACGGCTTCGAATCCGGTATTGAGGGCGGTGGGCAGGGGCCGTACGACGAAACGAAACTCGCGTTCGGCGCGGACATCCTCAGTGGCGGAACGAAGTACCGACGAACTGCGCCAGACTACCAGAGCTCCCAGCGCAAAAGCGGCACTTAGGCTCACCACAACCGCCCTGCGCAGAGAGACGACAGAAGGCCGCTTCATAACTCCTCTGGCCGGGACGGTGAACTACAAACCGCTTCCCCGACGCTGCAAATCAGAGAGCACGGGATAGACCAAACCACGGGGCAAGCCAGGAACGGGTTTCACTTGTGAGCGCCGGAGCGAAGCTGTATCTCGCGGCACACAATGTATCAGAGGTGACACGGGAACAGGCGGAAATCGTCTCAGGCGCACCGTGGCAACCACCACTGCGCGCAGGTGCCGCATTCGAGAACTTAAACAGTCCGCCGGTCGACCGATTCAAGCCAAGGTTGTCGAGTGGCGCTTCCTGCCCAGCCTCAAAGTGCATCTAATGTTTATCGCCTGTGGAGACGGTTGTCCGTTTACAATGGCCCGGGGCGCGGGTCGCAACTTTCGACAGCAAGGAGAACCGTAACAAGACTGGATCTTGGTCGAAGATTCGGCGAAACCTCGCCGCTGTCGCGAAGCCAGGATTCAGCACGACTCGATTGACTCTTATGCGCTCACCGATCTTTCGGGTATTGGCTCCAACGCTGGCGCTCTTCCTGCTGCCCGCAGGGACCACCGCCGGACAAAGTACAACGCTTATCAGTCTCGACCAGGCCATCGAATTGGCGCTGGCCCATAACCATGCACTGAAGGCCAGCCGCACGCTGATTCTGCAAAATCAAGCGCAGGAGATTACCGCCAATCTGCGGCCCAACCCCACGTTCGGAGCGGACACGCAGTTCGTTCCCTTTTTCAGTCCGCAGGATTTTTCCGGGGACAATCTGAACAACGTCCAGCAGTTCGACCTGGGGATCTCGTATCTTTTCGAGCGGGGCCGCAAGCGGCAGCACCGGCTGCAGGCGGCCCGCGATCAGACGGCCGTTACCCGTGCTCAGATCAGCGATGCCGAGCGTACCCTGGCCTTCAATGTGGGCCAGCAGTTTGTCAGTGTGTTGCTGGCGGAATCGACGCTGCAGTTCGCTCTCGAAGACTTGAAGGATTTTCAGCAGACCGTCGACATCGGCCAGATACAGTTCAAAGCTGGCTATATCGGTGAAGGGGATTATCTCAAGATCAAGCTGCAGCTCTTGCAATTTCAGACCGACGTATCCTCGGCCCGTCTGGCCAAAGTGCAGGCCCTGGTCGCCCTCCGGCAGTTCCTGGGATATGACGCGGTGCCCGTCGATTTTGACGTGATTGGCGAGCTGGCCTACCAGCCGCTGCAGGTCAAGCTGGAAGATCTGCAGGCCCGGGCGTTGCGCGACCGTCCTGACTTTCGCGCCGCCGAACTGGGAATCACTGCCGCCCAGAGTCAATACCTTCTGGCTAAGGCGAACGGCAAGGTTGATGTAAACGGCACCTACGACTTTACTCATGTCTCGGGCGAGAACACGGCGTCGATCTTCGCCAACTTCGAGTTGCCGATTTTCAACCGCAATCAGGGGGAGATTGCGCGCACCAATTATGCTCTCGCCCAGGCCAAAGAGCAGGAACAGTCGGCCAGTGACACCGTGCTTTCCGATGTGGCCAACGCCTATGAAGCGATCAGGAGCAACGACGAGGTGGTGCAGCTTTACGTCTCTGGTTATCTGAAGCAGGCTCAGGATTCTCGCGATATCAGCGAGTATGCTTATAAGCGCGGCGCTGCCAGCCTTCTGGATTTTCTGGATGCCGAGCGCAGTTACCGGTCCACTCAGTTGGCGTATCGCCAGGCCCTCGCCTCGTACATGACCGCGCTGGAGCAGTTGAAAGAAGCACTGGGAACGAGGAACCTGCCATGAACGGGCGCAGAGAGATAACGCGCTGGCAATTGTGGATCGCGCTGGGTGCGATGGCGGCGATTATCCTCGTCATCGTCGGCTGCCAGGGATCATCGACAAATGCCGCCACCAACGCAAAGAAGTCAGAGAACCCTGAACTCTTCACGATTCCGCCCGAGCAGATGTCGCACGTACAGGTAGTCAAAGTTCAGCCTACGACTCTGACCCGGACGCTTCGGCTTACGGGCGCGGTCGCCTATAACGGTTTTCGGACTACGCCGGTCATCACCCAGGTGAGCGGTCCGGTCAGCCGAGTGGTAGTGGTGCCGGGGCAGCATGTGCAGCAGGGCGAGCCGATGTTGTTTGTGTCGAGCCCGGATTATTCGCAGCTTCGCACGAATTATTTGAAGGCCAAGGACGCCGCTGCTCTCGCGGAAAAGGCCTACGCGCGCGCCAAGGATTTGTACGATCACAAAGCGATTGCCGAACAGGCCCTCGAACAAGCCCAATCCGCCGAGGTACAGGCCAACGGCGACCTGGTGGCGACGCTGGCCGCGTTGAAAGTGCTGGGCGTGAAAGACCCCGATGAGTTGGTGAAGGCTCCACCTTCGTTTGAGGTTCCCGTGAAGGCGCCAATTGGCGGCGTGGTGGTGGAGCAGGACGTGGCCGCGGGACAACTGATCCAGCCCGGGACCACGCAATGCTTCATGATTTCCGACATCAGCAGCGTCTGGGTGCTGGTGAATGTTTATCAAAAAGATCTGCCGTACGTGCGCGTCGGAGATGTAGTGACCATTCAGACCGACAGTTATTCGCAGGAGTTTCACGGCCGCATCTCCTACGTCGCAGCATCTCTCGATCCGAATACACGAACCTTGCAGGCGCGCATCGACACCGGCAACCCCGGCGAGAAGCTTAAGAAAGATATGTACGTGACTGCGATCGTGAACGCCGGCACACTGCCCAATGCGATTGCGCTGCCGGATGCGGCGATCCTGCGCGACAGCGAAAACCAGCCGTTTGTTTACGCGGCGACTTCGGCGGGACAGTTTGGCAGACGCACCGTGACGCTGGGGGAGAGTTTGAACGGACAAACCGAGATCACCAACGGAGTGAAACCCGGCGACCAGGTGATTGGAGACGGCAGCCTGTTCCTGCAATTTGCGAATTCCCTGCAGCGCTGATGGCATTGTAGTTGTGTCTCATCGCAGTTGATCGCATCTCGGCTGCGGAAATATTTCTTCAAATTCTGGTATGGATAGTGTCCACCACAGCGGAATGATCCATCGAATCGTCCAAGCGGCGCTGCGTCAGAGATTCCTGGTGCTGATGCTGACCGGTTTCATCACCGTCGGCGGAATCCTTTCATTTCAGCGCATGCCCGTGGACGCGTATCCCGACCTCTCGCCTCCGCAAGTTGAGATCATCACGCAATGGCCCGATCACGCCGCCGAGGAGGTCGAGCGCCTGGTCTCGCTTCCTCTGGAACTGGAGATGAACGGCGTCCCTCACATGATGGTGATGCGGTCCATCTCGCTCTACGGTCTGTCGGACATCATCCTGACCTTCGAAGACAGCACGGACGATTATTTTGCGCGGCAGATCGTTTTTGAGCGACTGGCGCAGGCGACCATTCCAACCGGAGTGACTCCGACGCTGGCACCGCTGTTCAGCCCAAGCGGTCTGGTCTACCGTTATGTGCTGGAAAGCCCAGATCGCAGCCCGCAAGAATTGAAGACGATTGAAGACTGGGTGGTCGAGCGCGGCTACCGCTCGGTTCATGGCGTGGCCGACGACTCGGGCTTCGGCGGCACCACGATGCAGTATCAGGTGTTGCTCGACCCGTCGCGCATCTACGGCTATCACCTGACCGTGCCACAGGTGACGACGGCGCTGGCCGCCAACAACGCGAATGCCGGGGGAGGATTCTACTCGCAAGGCGGACAGTTCTACTACGTGCGCGGCATCGGATTGGTGCGCAATACAGACGACATCGGAAACATTGTGGTCGGCGCCAATAAAGGCGTGCCCGTCCGAGTGCGTGACGTGGGCCAGGTTGAGATCGGACACGCGCCGCGACTCGGCGAATTCGGATATCAGAAGAATGACGACGCAGTAGAAGGCGTCATCCTCATGCTGCGGGGTGAGCAGACCCAAAATGTTCTCAAGGCCGTGGAAGCCAAGACCAACGAATTGAACCAGCAGATTCTGCCGCCCGATGTGAAGATTCATCCCTATTACGATCGCAGCGAGCTAGTCGATCTGACCACCGACACGGTCGAAGGCAATCTCCTGCGCGGTATGGTGCTAGTGCTGATCGTGCTGATCTTTTTTCTGGTCAGCTTTCGGGCCGCGATCATCGTTGCCATCACCATCCCACTGTCGCTGCTGTTCGCCTTCATCGTGCTGCATGCGCATGACGTCGCCGCGAATCTGCTTTCCATCGGAGCCATCGACTTCGGCATCGTGATCGACGGCACCGTGGTAATGATCGAAAATATTTACCGCGAACTGGCTTTGCGCGAGGGGCAGGAATACAAACTCGATGAAGTGATTTTGGCGGCCGCGAAAGATGTGGATCGGCCAATCTTCTATTCGGTCGCCGTCATCCTTGCCGGGTATCTGCCGATTTACGCGCTGACCGGACCGGCCGGCAAACTGTTTCATCCCATGGCCGAGACTATGTCGTTTGCGCTGGTCGGCGCGCTGTTGTTGACACTCACACTGATCCCGGTCCTGGCGTCGTACTGGTTCAAGGGTGGCGTGCGCGAGAAACCGAACCGCGCTTATGAATGGATGAAGCGGAAGTATGCGGTGCAACTGGATTGGGCGCTGGACCGCCCGAAGACCACTCTCGCGATTGCAACCGCAATTTTTGCCGCGTGCCTCTGCCTCGTGCCGTTCATCGGCGGGGAGTTCATGCCTCATCTCGATGAAGGCGCGCTCTGGGTGCGGGCGACGATGCCGTACACAATTTCTTTCGAAGAGGCCAGCAAGATTGCGCCGCAGGTCCGCGACATCCTGATGTCGTATCCGCAGGTTACGGTCGTGGGCTCGGAACTCGGACGCCCCGACGACGGCACTGATCCTACCGGCTTTTTTAACTGCGAGTTCTATGTCGGCTTGAAGTCCTACAAAGACAAAGCGTGGCACGGTGACGTCAGCGACAAGAAGCAGTTGATCGAATCCATCAACCGGAAACTCACCGCCTTCCCCGGAATTATTTTCAACTACACCCAACCGGCCGAAGATGCCGTCGACGAAGCGCTGACCGGCCTTAAGAGTTCGCTGGCGGTCAAAATCTATGGCGATGACCTGAACATCCTTCAAGACAAGGCAATCCAGATCAAGAACACGCTCGCCACGGTGCCCGGCTTCACCGAGCTTACTGTAGTGCGCGAACTGGGCCAGCCCAGCCTGTTGGTCGATGTGGACCGCGACAGGATCGCGCGCTATGGAATTAACGTCGCCGACGTGGAGGCTGTGATTTCAGCGGCCGTTGGAGGGCAGGCGGTCACCCAGGTGATCCAGGGCGAGAAGCTGTTCGACCTGGTGGTCCGCATGCAGCCTCAATTCCGCAGCAGCGCGCATGACATTGGAAACCTGCTGGTCGGCGCGCCTGATGGATCGCAGATTCCACTCCGCCAGCTGGCCAACATCACGCAGGGAAATGGCGCGTCGTTTATTTATCGGGAAAACAATTCCCGCTACATCGGCGTGCAGTACAGCATCGAAGGCCGCGATCTGGAGCGCGCCGTGCGCGATGGCCAGGCCGCGGTCAACAAAGTTGTGAACCTACCGCAGGGCTACCGCATGTTATGGGGCGGCGAATACAGCCAGTTTCTCGAGGCCAAGTCTCAGATGTTCATCATCGGCCCGCTGGCCGTGGGTTTAATTTTCATGATTCTGTTTGCGCTGTACGGAAACTTCAAGTTTCCGGTCACAATCGCGCTGGGCGTGATCATGACCGAACCCGTAGGCGCGCTGGTGGCGCTCAAGCTCACGCACACTCCGTTCAGCGTGTCGTCGGTTCTGGGGCTTTTGGCATTGCTCGGTGTTTCCGTGGAGACCGCCGTGATTCTGGTCTCGTACATCAACAAGTTGCGGCAAGAAGGATTGGACATTCGCAAGGCCACGCGGGAAGCTTCACTGCTGCGGCTGCGCCCGATCATGATGACCGCCCTCGTGGCCTGCCTGGGATTGCTTCCCGCCGCGCTCTCGACCGGTATCGGCTCCGACACGCAGAAGCCTTTCGCCATCGTCATTGTGGCAGGTTTGATTTCCCGGTTGTTTATCGGGTTCTTCGTCAATCCCGTTTTGTATGAGATGGTGGCTCGCGAAGGCGACGTGCTTCAGGTATAGCAGCCAGTCAGTGGACCGGCCAGGTGTTGGGCACCTCAACATACGAGCGATCGAGTGCTGCGATCGACGCGCATCCCAGCAGTCGAAGAGTGCGTTCCACGTCCGCTCGTAAAATCTGCAGCGCACGAGCAACGCCCGCTGGCCCGGCGGCCGCAAGCCCGTAGGCATAAGCTCTTCCCACCAGAACCGCGCGCGCACCCAGGCAGATCGCTTTCACAATGTCGCTGCCGCGGCGCACTCCTCCGTCCATGAGCACTTCAGCCTGTCCCTTCACCGCAGCCACGACTTCCGGAAGCGCCCGCAGCGTGGGGGACACGGAGTCGAGCTGGCGGCCTCCATGATTCGACACCACCACCGCCGCCGCGCCTTCATCCACCGCACGCCGCGCATCCTCGCCCGTCAGCAGGCCTTTCACCACGATCGGTCCAGACCAGACCTGGCGAATCCAACTCAGGTCTTCCCAGGTCACGGTCGCGCTCGATAGCGCAGATGCGACGTCAACCAGCGCCACAGGACCCTTGCCCGGGATTACAACGTTCTCCAGCTTCGGCACGCCGCCGTCGAGCAGAAACGACACCAGCCAACCAGGATGCGCGAGTATGTTCGGTACAAACGGAATCTTGGCGAATAGAGAAGTACCCAGAAGTTCCTTCATCCCGTTGCGCGGGTCGCGCTCTCTCAGTCCTGCAACCGGCGTATCCACGGTGATCACGAGCGCAGAAAATCCCGCGCGCCGAGCCCGGTCGATCGAACCTTCCGCCGCCTCGCGCCCGCCCATCAGATAAAGCTGATACCAGACGGCTCCCTTCGAGCCAGCCTTCACATCCTCTAATTTGTGGCCAGAAATTGTGGAGAGTATGTATCCCGTGCCCGCTTCTCCCGCCGCGCGAGCCGCAGCCACTTCACCCTCGGGATGCATCAGCCGGCTATAGCCGACGGGCGCCAGCATCGCCGGAAAAGAAAATTCATGGCTGAGCACGCGCGTCTTCAAATCGCAATCGCCAACCGCCACCGCGCCGCGAGGACGAAACAGCACGTCGCGAAATGCGCGACAGTTTTCCGCTAACGTGAGCTCACCCTCGGCGCCACCATCCAAATAGTCGAAAACCGACCTGGGCAGCCGGCGTTGCGCCATGCGGCGCAGATCTTCGATATTGACGACCCGGGAAATATTCACAGCGTGCTGGACGATGATAATGCCCGCCCCCAGTCAAGGTCCAACGGGAAACTCGGGCCGCTTCGCTTTCTTTGGCATGCCGAATTAACGGAAGTTCTGGTGAAGCTTTCTGCAAAGAGATTTGCACATGCATGGCTGTACAAGCCGCCAAAACTCCCCTATACTTCCTCCCGCATTTGGAGGAGACTTCATGCCTCTACAGTCAGCAATCCTCTCCGGCAATACTCGCCTCGACCAGGCCGCCTCAACTGGACCATCCATCAAGGTAGGCTTGCCAGACGACCTCGATGCGGTCCGGCGTATTCAGAAGGCGCTGGTTGCGCTGGGATATTCTCTGCCGCGTTCATTCCCCGACGGTCCGACCGGCGAGCCCGACGGCATCTATGGCGACGAAACCGCGCGCGCCGTCACGGATTTTCAGCGAAAGGCCTTCCCCGGTTCATTGATGGAGTGGGACGGCAGGGCAGGCCCCAATACGCTTTCCAAGATGGATGGGATGCTTCCCAAAGGCGGCGGCGTTGTTCCACCCGCCGCCATTCCTTTTATCTGCGGACCGGATGTAACCGATCAGATCGCGAAGGTCTGGATTCAGATGCAGAGCGATTTTCGAGCCCTTCCTCGGCTCATGAAAATAAAGGCGTGCAACACCATCTTGATCCCGATCAAGGGCGGCGATGATTCCGATAAAACCGGCTTTCCCACCGACCTCGACGAACTGAAGCAAAAGCTCCGGCAGTACGCCGATATCGATGGCTGGGACACCATCCCTCTCTTCCAGGGCGCTTCGGAGTGGCTTCGTACTCCGCCGGTTTTCACTCCTGACAAGATCCAGGTTCTGCCTTCCGGCGTGAAAGCCATGACGGGCGGCCCATGCGCCACGCCTTCTTCCACTGACTACTACAATACCGATTCATTTTCTGACGGACACGAAGACGAAGAGACCTGTTCCGACACCGTGCAGGTCGCCGGCCAGTGCTGGCTGAATGGCACTGTGAACTACGGGACTTTCGGAGTCATGGTCCGTCTCTGCAGCGACTTTGCTAAGACCGATGTCATCGTAAAACGCATCCCCGTGGCGCAAAAGCTGTATTCGCTGGAATGGGCGACGAACCTCATCAAACTCTACAAATCGTTCGGGGCGCACCCGGAACAAGCGAACGATCCCATTGCATGGACCCAGGCCACGTTCAACGGTGGTCCGCGGGCGGTGCCGAGCGGTCCCGGAAACCGTCCGAAATGCAAATGCTCCTGCGGCTGCAAAGCCTCGGATGACATCACCGACTGGAACTATATCTGGCAGCCTTTCAAAGGCGGCGGAAGACTACCCCGGTAGCGGGCTTCGGCGGGCGAGCCCAACCAGGTCAAAACAAACTGTACTGCAAAGACAATCGAACCCCGGAAGGAATCAAACCTGAAGTAGGAGAATGTGGAACGGACGCGATTCTTGGCAGCCAAGACGAACCGCAAAAGGCTAAACCATCCGCCGAACAACGACCGCCCGCGAGTGAGCTGATTCAGTGAGAGAAATGGTAGGCACGAGGAGACTCGAACTCCTGACCTCTACCGTGTCAAGGTAGCGCTCTAACCAACTGAGCTACGCGCCTACAACAACTTACAGATTATCATGGGAACGTTTGGGAATGGTAGCGGCTAAAGGGTTTGGGTAGTGGTGTAGTTTGGCAGAAACGAACCTTCTCCAAACCGCACTATCAAGTGTTGCCAGCATCCTTGCGAAACGAATGCCAGCAGATATGCTGGCTGATTGCAGCATGCACAAGCGGGACGGATGATCTTCAGCAAGATGCGGCCGGCCCAGTACGTTTGCGGTCCATCCCTGTCGGGATTGGAGAAAGTCCGCGTCCCCGCGAGTCGAAAACAGATTTGCGGGAATGAATCCCGTTTGCGGCCGTGGGCAGCACGATAGAAAAGCGGTTGACTAACGTAGCCGATTGGCGTAAATGATTAAGACCCGGGCTGCTATTGCCCGGCCCCCCCTTTCGTGTCAGTTGTAACGGGCTCCCAGAACACAAATCAGGAGAGAGAACATGCGCACTCATCGTCTGCTCTGCGTGGCCGTTTTTTTGGCTGCGTTTTTCGTCTGCAACCGAATCGCGATCTCACAGTCCGTGTATGGCAACATCAAGGGGACGCTGACTGACATTTCCGGCAAACCGATAGCCGGCGCCAAGGTGACCCTGTCTTCGGTTGGGAAAGGAACGAGGTACCGGACGCTCACTGACAGTTCGGGTTTCTACACCGCGAATGACGTGTCGCCGGATGATTACAGCCTGCGCATCGAGGCCGACGGGTTCAAGACTTACCAGAATCCCCTGGTCACCGTTTACGCCGACAATCCCACCATGGTCAACCCCAAGCTGGTGAACGGTAGCGCGGCTGAAGTGGTCACAGGGAGCGCCGCGGATGTCAGCGTGTTGAAAATTGATCGCACTGACGTGGCCACGATTTTTTCGAAGCGGCAGGTCGCGGACTTGCCTTTGCTGCAGCAGAATGTCTCGAATCTAGGAATCCTCGCTCCCGGTGCGGTACCGGGCAAGCCGACTCTCTCGGTTGTCCAGAACCCACAACAAGGCGTCTACATCAATGTGAACGGCCAACCCTTCAGCGGAACCGCCTATCAACTGGATGGCACCGACAACCGGGACCCCATCGAAGGCCTGGTTGTAATTAACCCCAATCAAGACGCCGTGAGCGAACTGAAGATCACTACCCAGAATTATGGAGCCGAATTCGGCGAAGCCACGGCCGGCGTAGTGACGACGCAAACCAAATCCGGAAGCAACGCTGTGCACGGAAGCCTTTTTGGATACCGGCAGAGCGGCTGGGGCCAGGCGTCCGATCCCAACCTTTTCACGAAGGTCCCGACGAGCACTGATCAAGTCCCCCCGGAGATTAATAACAGGACCTACAAGAAGAACCAATTCGGCGCATCGATTGGCGGACCGATCGTCAAGGATCGCATGTTTTTCTTTGCCGACTATCGCGGGACCCGTGATATCTCCGGTGCGACTTTGATCCTGACCGTGCCGACGGCCCAGGTGCGCAGCACCTGTCTGGGACCCGCCGCTCCCGCGGGGACGCCGGATTGCGATCTATCGGAGTACGGTGTCCCGCTGAATGGCCCGGCGGCAGATCCATCCAATCCCATGGAGCTATTCAACACTCAGGTGTCTCCACAAATGGTTTATTTGATGAGTCTGCTGCCCCCGCCCACCTCAGCGGGGGTCACGAACAACTTCCAGGCAAGTGGCAGGGAGCCGTTCGACAGCGACAATGGTGACTTCCGGCTGGACTACGCTGCGTCTCAGAAACTAAAACTTTTTGGCCGTTACAGCTACGACTCGTTCCGCCAGGATGGATCTCCCGCCTACGGGATCGGGGGTGGTCCGGGAACCAACCCCGACCTCTTCGCCGGCCATGCCCGCACCGCAAACCAGAGCCTCTCCAGCGGTTTTTCGTATTCCTTCGGCAGCAGTCTGCTGACCGATTTTCGTTTCGGATACTTGCGCTACCACCTGGATATGAACGCCCCGGATTTCGGCACCTATCCGCTGCTAAATCCGCCAGCCCAGTATGCTGGCGACGCCATCCCGGGCCTCAACAACTCGCAAGATATCTATACCTCAGGCTTGCCGGACATTCAGATTACCAACGTAATTGCTCTCGGCGGCGCTACTCCAGCTGCTCCTCCTTCGACCACCGACTTTCTGGATTATGGTTCGTCTATCGCCCAGGGCAATTCCGTCCTCCCCTGTAACTGTCCGCTCCGCGAGCATGAGCAGCAGTTCCAGTGGGTGAACAACTGGACCAAGCAGGCTGGGCATCATTCCCTCCGTTGGGGAGCAGATATTCGCTACATTCAAAACTTCAGGCTCAGCACCTCGAGCGGAGGGACGACCAGCCGAGCCGGCCGCCTCCAGTTTAGCGACAACACTTTCACCAACCTGGGTCTGGGCGATTTTCTTGTGGGACAGCTCGCCTTTTTCGATCGCACCTACAGTGATCCCACGAACCCTTCCGCTTATGACGCCACCGAGCACCAGAAGAGGGCGTTCTTTTATGGCGAGGACAACTGGCGAGTGTCTTCCCGCCTGACGATCAACTATGGCTTGCGCTGGGAGCTGTACTTCCCCCAAACCGCCAATGCCGGCGGGTTCCTTCTAATCCAGGGCGACAAACTTCCCTCGATCCTCAACGCCGCGATTAATGGGGTCGGGAATTCTGGAGTAAATCAGCAGGGCAACGTGCAAAAGACCTTGAAGAATTTCGGACCTCGCGTCGGCTTCGCCTATCTAGCTGGGCGTAAGACAGTCATCCGGGCCGGCTATGGACGCAGTTTCGACGTCGGATACGCCGGATCGATCTTCGGTATCGCCGCTACCCAGAATCCGCCGATTGCCGCACACTTTCAAATTCGAAATGGCTCGGCCGCTCCCGGGTTTGAGCTCAATAACAATGGCATCGCAGCCTTTCCGTCCTTTACTCAGTTCCAGATGCCCTCATCATTTCGCACGGTAGAGGACCTGTGTGTCGCGCAACCGGATAATGCGGGCAACGTCACCCCAACCGAGAACTGCGATCCTGCCAACGTCAACGCAACGGATGGCCAGTTGCCGGTCTCCGGTGCCGCCCTTTATGCTCTTCCGGCAAAACTACGACTTCCGACTGTGGATGCCTGGAACCTTACTCTTCAGCACGAACTGACTCCGAACATGTATTTCGAAGTGGCGTATGTCGGCAACAAGGGTACCCATGTGCTGACCGATTCTACGGGCGACCAGGGCACGAACGCTCTGATGGATTCGACCCCGTATTATGACCTGAACGCACCTGCCTTGCCGGTTGCTCAACTATCGCCTCAAACAAGAGCTTGCACGTCCGTCACGACTGGTTCCGCTTATTGTGTGCCGAATGAGTTCGCAACTAGCCCGCTGAGTCCGTGGTATTTTCCCGTCTACTATTTCGGCAACAACGCCTCCGATAACTACCGCTCTCTACAGGCCAAATTCAGCAAGCGTTTCAGTAGCGGCTACACTGTGCTCGCGAATTACGTCTATTCCAAGGTGCTGGATTATGACAGCAGTTACTTTGCCGTGGATCCAAAGGCGGGATACGGTCCGGGCAGCTTTGACCGGCGGCAGACCTTCAGTATGGCTAATACTTGGTCCCTGCCCATTGGCCGCGGCCGTGCGGTGCTGAAGGATATTGGCACCGCGGCAGATAAAGTGGTCGGAGGGTGGTCGCTGAGTGCCATCACGGCCTGGTACACCGGTTTGCCTTTCAGTCCGACGTATACGGAAGGCAACCGCGAATGCAACAACGATCTCGGGACCGCCGCTGGCGCGACGCCTCCCTGCCGCCCCAACCTTGTGGGTCCTGTATCCGTCACGGGAAACCGCAGTCAATACTTCACCACTACGGGCGGGGAGGCTCTGCCTCCAGCCGGTTCGGTTGCAGGATCCCTCCCGTCGACATGGGCTTTCTGCGGGCTGGATACTTCGGGAAATCCGTTACCAGGTCCGACAGTAGGTTCTTACCAGCGCCCCGGTTGTGGCCAGATCGGAAATGCGGGCCGCAATTCGCTGCGCGGACCACAGTTCTTCCAAAGCGATATCGCGCTTATGAAGGAGATCCCGATCACTGACCGCGTACGCCTGCGCTTCCGCGCGGACGCTTTCAACGCGTTTAATAAGGTGAATCTCGGTCTTCCGAACAGCGTTGTCGATGCTCCAACCCAAGCCGGTGCGATCACCAACATTGCTCCTGGAGCGATCCAGCGGCAGTTCGAGTTCTCGGCAAGATTGCAGTTCTGATTAGGTCGCGGGCGCTGGTAAATCACCAGCCCTTCTGGATCAGCCAGCGCCCGTCCTTTTTCGCCAGCGTAAAGGTAAGGGGCGGCGGATTCTCGCTGCTCTCGGAACCGTCCTTATATACCCACGCCACGGTCTGTCTCACCTTAATGGAGGCGTGATCACCTTCAATGGTAGGTTGGTCCGTGGATAAGTCCAACTTCAGCGAGCTGGCATTCTTAAATTTGGTTTGGGTCGCCTTCTGGGCAATCGCCGACCACGAAGGATAAAGCGCGACCAGAGCGTTCAGATCACGACGCTCGTAGGCCGCTTTGTAATCGTTCATCAGGCTCTGAATGTCGCGCCTGTCTTGATCCTCGGTGTGCTTTCGGTCAGTCTCCGAGTGGAGAACTTCAGCTCTTTTCCTGGCCAGTTCGCCGGATCGAGTACTCGCAAATTTCTTCGCGAAATTCTGCAGTTCGCTTTCATTCTGGTTGTCGCTGATCAGCTTCTCCAGCTTCGTCTCTGCTGGCTGCGAATACTTGCCGGCGGAGAACTTGCTCAAGAATTCCTGCAGAGCGGCCATGTCGTTGCTGGAGCCGAGGGTCGCCCATTCGGCTGCTTCCGGATCGGGCAGCGCTTCCATCTTGCCATCCAGGGACGTCTCACCCTTAAACGACTGCGGCGGTAAGATCTTCGACTTGAAGCCTTCCTTGGTCAGTTCCAGAGTGTGGCTGCCCACCGGAACTTCAAATTTCGCGACTCCTGAATTGTCTGCCTGATGCGCGTCCCCCCCATCCACCTTGACAGCGGCGCCGGGCGGGAGGTTCCGAACCGCAACCCCTACCATGGGTTGCCCCCTCGGGGACTCCGGGAACTTGAATTCGCTGCCGTTAATGTTGCCCGATTTGCCCGCGACGAAGGTCGAGCGAACCGGCGAAGAATTGTGTCCATCCTCCGACAGGAAAACCTGATGGCTGCCGGGATCCATTTCGTGGGAGAAGCTTCCATCGTTCGCGATCAATCCCAAATAATGTCCATCCGAAAACACCTGCGCGTTGGACTTCGCGCCGTGGATTTGCAACGCCGCCATGGTGGGCGAAAGTGTGAGGGCAAAACTGATGGTCGTTTCCTGGTTCCTGCTGACTTGGGCCGATTTCGATTTTGCCGGCAAATATCCGCTCTTCCGGACTTCGACGTTGTATTCCCCGGGATCCAATGGCAGTCGCAAAATTCCGCCGGCGGTCGGCTGATCGGCTTTCTTGCCATTGATCAGCACGTCCGCTCCGTCGACCCCGGTCTTTACGACCAGAAAGCTGCCGAGAGGAATTGGAATCAGATCGACGCTCACCGTCGGTTCCGGCTGCTTCGGGTCCACAACCAGCGCCTTCGAATAGCGCTCATAGCCCTCTAGTTGCGCCTCCAATTGATAAGTTCCCGGGGGCAAGCTCAGGCGGCAGTTGGGAGTCGTGCAGGTCTGGTTTCCAACTCGAACCTTCACTCCCGCCTGTTGAGTTTCGATTTGTACCGTATAGGCCTTCGGCGAAGTGACCACCTTCATCACCACCACACCCACTACAACGACCACGACAGCCGCGGCGGCGATGAGCCATTTACTTGGCAGGGCGGGGCGCTTGTGTTCGCCTTCGAATCGAGAAATTTCCTGCTCAGGTTCAGCCCGCTTCTCTTCCACTGCGACTCGGTCTCGCGGCTCCTCGGGCGGCGCGAGAATTTTCGTCGCCATGCGGGTTTGAGCCCGCTCGAGTTCCTCTTGCCGGAGACCGTCAATGGCAGCCTGGAGCGCCCCCCGGACGCTCGCGAACGTCTCTTGAAACTCACCATCGCCGGCATACTTTCCCGCCAGCTCCTGAGCGCGCCGCGCCCGCTTGTCCAGCACCGCCATACTGGCGCCAGCCGACACGGCCTCCGCCAGTTTCTTGAGTTCCGCAAAATCGCGATCGCGCGCGCGTCTGACTTCAGCGGCCTGCTTTTGTCCTTCGACGCGCTTTCGCTCTTCGACCTTCTTCTGCTTCACCGCAGCTTTGGCGGCTTGGAGCAGAGCTTGCAGCTGCGGATTCTTACCCAGGTTTCGCAGCGACGTTTCTATCGCTTCCACCGCCTCATCCTGTTTCCCGCTATCGAGCAGCGCCTGAGCCCGGGCGATTTCGGCCTCCAGGCCCGCCCGCCGTCGCTCGGCTTCTTCCCGCTCGGCCTGCTCCTGTGCCAGTTTTGCCTTGCCGGTTGCGAGCTGGGCGCGCAACTCCTCACTCTCGGGATAGAGCTGGACCGCTTGTTCCAATAATTCGCAAGCTTTGGCGTTCTGGTTCGCTTTCAGCAGCCGCTTGGAACTCTCAATCTCAGCGGCAATGCGTTCTCTGCGCGCCTGCGCTTCGCGCGCCGCCTTTGCCTGTTGCTCTTGTTCTCGTTTGAGCCGCTGCTGAGCCGTGGACAGCAGAGATTGCAAGTCCGCGCTTTCTGGAAACTCCCGCGCCGACCGCTCGATTGCTTCCACCGCTTCCGTGGTTCGACTGGATTCCAGCCATTGGCGAGCGGCGGTGATCCGGCTCTCGATCTCCTTTTTCCTGCGCGCTGCCAACTCCTCGGCGCGAGCCTTCTCTTCCTGCTCCCGGACCAGGCGTTGCTTTGCCAGATCCAGCTGTGCCCTGATCTCGTTACTCTGCGGAAACCTTGGGAGCGCTTCTTCAAGGCTGGCCACCGCTTGACTGGTCTGCCCCGAATCGAGAAGTTGGCGGGATGCGGCAATCTCGCGATCGATCTCCGCTTGCTTGCGGCGTGCCTCTTGTTCAGCTTTCTCGCGTTGAGCTTGCTCCAGCGCCAGTTGCTGTTGGGCAGCTCGCAATTTTGATTTCAGCTCTTTGCCGTCGGGATAACTTCGAAGCGCCTGCTCCAACGTAGCCACGGCTCGATCGGTTTGATTGGAATCCAATAGTTGCTGCGCCGCGGTGATTGCCTTCTCGATCTCCGCCCGGCGCCGCAACTCTTCCTGGATTCTCTGCTTTTCCGCCTCCTCCTCGGCGAATCGGCGTTGAACCCGTTCCAGCTCAGTCTTAAGTTCAACACTGTCCGGGAAACGGCGAAACATCTCCTCCAAGGCGGAGAGGGCTCGATCGGTTTGATGGGAATTCAGCAGGTGCAGCGCCGAGGCGATTCCCTGATCGATCTCGGTTTGCCGGCGCAGCTCCTCCTGAATCTTTTTCCTTTCGGCTTCCTCCTGTGAGAATTGCTGCTTGGCCGCTTCCCACCGAGCCCTGAGTTCCACGCTCTCCGGGAATCTACGCAGCGCCCGCTCCAGGCTCTGCACGGCTTGATTGGTCTGCTGGCCTTCAAGCAGTTTCGCGGCGGTCGCGATCTCTGCCTGAATTTCTTCCTGCTTGAGGCGCTCTTGCCGTTCCGCCCGCTCCTGCTCTTCTTTTTCCAGCGCCAGGCGTTGCCGGGCGAATTCCAGTTGCGCCTTCAGTTCCTCACTGGTGGGATACTGGCGCAGGCCTTGTTCCAGCGCTTCCACCGCCCGGCCGGCCTGCCTGGTTTCAAGCAACTGCCGGGTTGACGTGATTTCGCTCTCGATCCACGCCTTTTTGCGCCGCGCCTCCTGCTCGGCCTGTTCGCGCCGCGCCCGCTCGGCCGCAAGGTATCCCTGGACCACGCCTCGCTCCGACTTCAACTTTTCATTCTCGGGATAACGGCGGAGCGCTTGCTCCAAGCCAGCCAACGCGCGCTGGGCCTGATTGGAGTCCAGCAGTTGCCGGGCCGAGACGATCTCGTTCTCAATTTCGGCCTGCTGCTGCCGGGTCTCATGCTCGAACTGTTCGCGCTCCGCCTGGTCCTTCGCGAAACGCTGACGGGCAAACTCCAGTTGCGACTTCAGTTCATCGCTGTCCGGATACTGGCGGACCGCCTGTTCCAGCGCCGCCACAGCCCGGCTCGACTGCCTGGAATCCAACCACTGCCGAGCCTTGGCGATCTCTTTCTCAATCTCTGCCCGCTGGCGCCTCGCTTCCTGTTCGGCGCGCTCCCGTTCCGCCTGCTCCACGGCCATGCGCCGTTGCGCAAATTCCAGTTGTGATCTCAGCTCCTGACTCTCTGGATACCGGCGTATCGCATGCTGTAATCCCTCCACTGCCTGAAGGGTCTGGCGCGATGTCAACAACTGTTGCGATATTTCAATCTCGCGCGCAACCTCTGCCCGCCTTTGTCGCGCTTCCCGCTCGGCCCGCTCCCGTTGATCCTCTTCCCGCGCCAGCAAGTCTTCGAATACGATGACTTGCGCCCGCAACTCCTCGCTGCCGGGATAGTGCTGCAACGCATCGCGAAGTTTTTTCACCGCCAGCGCGGTCTGCCCCGACCGTTGCAGCTCGGCCGCAGCCGAAATCTGCAGATTGATGTAGCGGCGCGTTTCGGCTGCCTGGCGCTCGGCTTCCCGACGCTGCGACTCCTGACGTGCGATTCCGTCGGTGACCATCGCCATCAGCGACATCAGACCCGAGTCATCGGGGTAGCGCTCCAGCGCTTCATTCAAAACGCCCTGGGCGCGGATCGCTTGACCTTCATCCACCAAGTGCCGGGCCGTTGTGACCTGCCCTTCGATAAACAGACGCCGGGTCCACGCCTCCCGCTGTTTCTCGGCGAAGCTGCGCAACTTCAGCAGTCCTAAATCCTCGGGGAAACGCTGCAACGCTTCATCGGCCTTGCCACAGGCACGGGCGTATTCGTCCCGGTTCAGCAGGTCTTCAATTTCGCTGCACGCGTCTTCCAGGGCGCGACGGCGCAGTTCGTGTTCACGCCCCGCTGTTGCAGTGCGGGCCAACTGATGGACTTCGGCAACCGTACCATCTACAGTTTCCGCCTGACGCAACAAATCCAAAGCCGAGGTGTACCGCCGTAAATTGATCTCCTTGCGCGCCTCGGCTACGAGTTCATCGATCTTTTTTCGTTTGGAACGCTCGCCGATTTCCTTGGACAGAATTGCATTCAGCGCCTTTGCCGTTGTGTCGGACGGGTCGACACTGAGCGCTTCCTCCACCGCGCGCTTGGCCGCATCCAGGTCGCCTGCGGCGTGGGCCAGTTCCGCCCGGCGCAGGGCTTCCGCCAGCAACGTGCTCGAACGCCGGACCGAGTTGCGAAACTCAATCAGCTGAGAATTGGTGCCATCCAGCCGGACTGCCTGGTCTAGCAGCGTCAGAGCTTCATCCCACCGCCGCGCGGCCAGCGCATCGTCGGCTTGCGAGCGCAGCAACCCAACCTGCTCCGCGATCTGCTGTTTTTGAATCCGGGCTTGCACATCGCGCAGCAACTCATTGGCGCGCCGGTGCTGCTTGTCGAACTTCAGAACCTGCCGCAGATGTTCCCGCGCCTTGGTGAGTTCTCTCGACTCGATGCACAATTCGGCGCTGCGCAGGCAGGTAGCAATCACGTCCCGGCTCAACTTCTCCTGGACCGTCTGCAGCTCGAAAATGAAGTCCTCCATCGCGGTGAAGCGGTCGTTGCGGTCTTTCGCCAACGCTCGCTGAATCGCCATGTCGAGTTCCGGAGGGCAGGGCTGGATGAAACTTGAGAGCGACGGAGGTGGCTCCTGCAGAATCTTCGCCAGGGTTGAGGTTGGATCCTTCCCCTGGAACGGCAGCACGCCGGCGAGAAACTCGAACAGCAGTACGCCAGTCGAATAGATATCGGAACGGGCATCGATATCCAAACCTTGAATCTGTTCGGGAGACATGTAGTACAAGCTCCCGATCACTTGCCCGGTTCGCGTGAACCTCTCATTCCCCAGCTGAGCGATGCCGAAGTCGACAATCTTCACCACCCCGTCTTTCAGCACCACCACGTTACCCGGCTTCACGTCACGATGAATGATTTGCCGCTGGTGGGCATAGCCCAATCCCTCGCAGGCCTGAATGATGATGTTGACCTTCTCCGTCAGGGTGAAGGGCCGTTTTTCCCTGATAATTTTCTCGAGACTGTCGCCCTCGAGATACTCCATGACGAGATACGGCACCCCATCCTGATCGCCGAGGTCGTAAACCGTTACGATGTTGGGGTGCTGCAACGCTCCCGTAGAGTGCGCCTCTCGGTAGAAGCGTTTCAGAAGGAGTGGATCGTCGGAGAGCACCGACGTGACTTTCTTGATCGCAACCAGCCGGCCGATCGTCGGATCGATGGCCTTATAGACCTGCCCCATCCCGCCGCGACCGATCACGTCGAGAACTTCGTACTTGCCGATCTTTTCGACTTTGGGCGGTCCCATGGGATGTAGACGACGAGATTCGCCGGAGGCAGAGATTACAACGGTTCACTCGACTCGGTGAACGCCAAGTCGATGGACGCTAAACGCCCTTGTATCAAGATGAGGCGACGGGTAGCGCTGCCATCGCCAACTTCAGCCCAGGGTGTTCCCCCAGGTCCACTGCCGCTCGTCTGGCAGATAACTTACCACGGAACCCGGAACTCACCAACTAATGGTTCCCATCGGGAGTAGGGCTCACTTCGGGTTGGATGATCCAGCCGCCGCAGCCCGACGAATCAGGTCGGGGGATTTCAGTCTCCGGCATTGTTCTTCAAAGTCCGGGCGCGGTCCCTTCCAGCGGAGATCCTCGACCGTGTCAAAGACCGGCACATCGAGCCGGAGGGTCGCCAGAGTGCGAAATAACAGTGCATCGTTCCACGCGCTGAACAACGACTCCGACAGCCCGCGCGCTTTGCGAATCGAAGGATCCCACTCGCGCCAATCCTTGGGAATGTCTTCCAGGTGCGGGTACTGCGATAGCACCTGCGCCGCGGCTTTCTGGCCCCATCCGGAGACGCCGGGAAAGCCGTCCGCGCTATCGCCAACCACTGCCAGATAGTCGGGAATCGACTGCGGCTGGACTCCGAATTTCTCGCGCACCCCCGCTTCGTCACGGACGATGTCGCGCCTGCGATCCAACTGCACAACTCGTTTGCCCACTACACACTGACCCAGATCTTTGTCGGGAGTACAGATCAACACTTGCCCTACGGAGTCATCCTGAGCGGCCTTCGCGGCGGCGGAGGCGAGGGCATCGTCCGCCTCGAACTCAACCATGGGCCAAACTACGACTCCCATCGCGGCCAGCGTCTCCTCGAGAATGGGGAACTGCGAGAGCAAAGCCGGATCCACGCCTTCGCTGGTTTTGTATCCCGGATAAAGATCGTTGCGAAACGACTCGACAACATGATCGGTAGCCACCCCGAGGTGGGTTGCGCCATGTTCGATCATCGACAAAACGGACGCCAGCACGCCACGTACGGCGCCAACTTCCTGACCCCTCACATCTTTTGCCGACGGCACGGCGAAAAAATATCGGAACAGTTCGTAAGTTCCGTCAATCAGGTAGACGTCCATGCACCTCCAGACATTGCACACGCGTCATTTCGACGACGGCAGCCACACCGAGAAGCGCGTGTCCCCAGGTTTGGACTCAACCTGAATCGTGCCGCGGTGCTTCTTCACGATGCGTTGGACGGTATCGAGGCCCAGCCCGGTTCCCTCACCCACGCCCTTGGTCGTGAAAAAAGGCTCGAAAATGTGGGGCTCCACTGCGTCAGAAATTCCGGGACCATTGTCGCGGATCTCCACCACCACGCAATCCGCGTCACGATACGCGCGCACTCGCAGTTCGCCCTTCCCACCCATCGCGTCGATGGCATTGTCGATAATGTTGGTCCACACCTGGTTGAGTTCACTGCCGAAGGAATTTACCAGCAGCGGAATTTTCTGGTAATCACGCACCACGGTCACGCCGCGCTTGAGCTTGTGATTCAGGATCGTCAGCGTGGTCTCCAGCGTCTTCACAATATCCACGTTCTGCAAAGGCGCCTGATCCATGAACGTGTATTCCTTGATCGCGCTCACCAGGTCGGAGATTCGCGACGTACTGCTCTCAATCTGGTTCAACAGGTCGGCGATCTCCACCGAAGCTGAGATCCTCACCAGTGCTGCCCGGGCAGTGCCCGCATCGAGCGTGGCAAACAGCTGCTCCAGGACCGCGGGCTTGAAATTCTTTCGCGCTAGATGCGCCGCCAATTGCCACAGGTCAGTTTGCCCGTGACTGCGGAGCAAGGAATCCAACTGGTCTTCCAGATCGCTGGCTGCGAGGGCGTCGAGAGGAGGCGCATCCGATTGAACCAGCGACGCCTCCAACTTCTCGACTTCCGACTTCTGTGCGGGCGTGAGCTCGCGCCGGCCCAGATCGTGACTGGCGTCGCGGATCCGCTTCAGCATGTCGCGCAGCTGGCTGGCGGCGCGTTTCGCAGCCGAAGCCGGATTGTTCAGTTCGTGAGCCAACCCCGCAGAAAGCTTACCCAGCGCGGCCAGCCGGTCCTTCTGCTGTTCCATCCGTGTGACCTCACGAATCCGGTCCGACATCAGGCCCACCAGCCGCTTGGTGAGCTCCGGCATTTTCTGCACCAGGTCGGGAAACAGCGAGGCCGGAAATCGCAAGGCGCGGCTGTCGGTCACAGCTCGCCCGCCCACCGTAAACTGTTTCATCCTCGAAAACGGCAGCACTCCGGTAACGGTGCCTGCCTCCAGGCTAAATACGACGGTTTCGCCATTCAGCTCGCCCCGACCCTCGAATTGCCCCTCAAGCATCACGAACATCGCATCGGCCGGATCGCCCTGACGCGAGTAGCTTTCGCCCGCCTTGAGATGCATTTCTGTCGTCTGGCTCAAAAACCAGGCCAGCTGATCGTCCGGCAAGTCAGCGAACATGGGGACTTTGAGAAGTTCTGATTTGTCGGCCATTTATACCTTGCTCAAATATTGATGGATGAACTGCACCGCCACCGATCCCTCGCCAACGCCAGAAGCTACGCGCTTGACGGACCCGTGTCGCACGTCGCCCACCGCAAAAATTCCCGGTACATTCGTCTCCAGAAGAAAAGGATCGCGATCCGGCGTCCAGCCTTTCGGACGCTCGCCTCCCTTCATCACATCGGGCCCGGTCAGAACGAATCCGCGCTCGTCCCGCTCGATCGTATCGGCGAGCCAGTCCGTCCGCGGCAGCGCCCCAATAAAAATAAACATCGCGCTCGCCGGCACGCGCTCCACGGTATTCGTGTCAGAGCACATCACGGAAATTTCTTCCAGGTGAGTTTCCCCATGCACCTCAGCGACGGTGGCATGGGTCCACAACTGAATGTTGGGAGTCACCTTGATCTGGTCGATCAGATATTGCGACATGGTGCTGGCCAGCGAGTCTCCGCGGACCAAGATCACAACCCGGTCGGCATATCTCGCGAAATTCATGGCAGCCTGCCCCGCGGAATTCGCGCCGCCCACCACGTACACTATCTCGCCCTTGCAAGACAACGCTTCCGTCGCGCCGCCGCCGTAGTAAACTCCCGCGCCCTGCAATCGATCGACGCCTGGAGTCTCCAGCCGCCGCCACTGCACTCCACTCGCGATCATCAATGCGTGGCAGGAAATCTCGTTACCATCGGCAAGTTTGACGATGCGGTACGGTCCTTCGGTGCGCACCCCAACCGCTTCCTGCGGCGCGAGGATCTCGACTCCAAAGCGCTTCGCCTGCACCACCGCGCGACGCGCCAGATCGCCTCCGCTCAACCCGGCGGGAAATCCCAGATAGTTCTCAATTCGCGAACTCATTCCGGCCTGGCCGCCGGGAGCTTCGCGCTCGACCATCACTGTGTGCAAACCTTCCGAAGCGCCGTAAACCGCGGCCGCCAGACCCGCCGGACCTCCGCCCACGATTGCCAGATCGTAAAAACTGGTTTCTGCGTGGGTCCGAAAGCCAACTTTCTGCGCCACTTCAGCCGGCGCGCCGTTGAGCAATTTCGATCCGTCGGCAAACAGCACGACCGGTAGATTGCTCGCATCCGGCCCCAAGGCTTCGACGAGCCGCTTGGTCTCCGGATCGCTGGCTGAAAACTCAACGTCGATCCATTGATAAGGAACATGGCTGCGCGCCAGAAAATCTCTCAGCTCGTAGGATCGCGGCGACCAGCGCGTGCCCAGCACCCGAATCCCCTGAAACGCCGGACGATATGAAGCCTGCCAATCGTCAAGCAAGTCGTCCACTTGAGGGTAGAGGTGCTCGCTGGGAGGATCCCACGGCTTCATGAAAAAATAATCCAGGCCAGCCTGATTGATGGCGCTGATCGCGGCGTTGGTGTCCGCGTAGGCGGTGAGCAGCGCACGCTTCGCGTCGGGATAAATCTGCCGGGCTTCCTGCAGAAAACTCACGCCATCCATGCGCGGCATGCGCTGATCGACCAAAAGAAGCGCCACCCCGTCGTTGCGAACCTTCAACCCCTTGAGCAGATCGAGAGCCGCTTCCGGAGCATCGCTGCTGATGACGCGATATTCCGCGCCATACTGCGACCGCAAATCGCGCTCGATCGCCCGCAGCACATCGGGATCGTCGTCAACGGTCAGCAAGATCGGCTTTGGCATGTTCGCTCTCACCTATCAGAATGAAGGTGGTGGTCTTGGAACCTAGGCCCTGCACAACGGTCTGAACAACGCTCATTAGATACAGAAACCGGGAATCGGTTGCGCCCATGTCCCACGCTTTCGCATCGCGGGGCGACGGCCCGGTTTCACCGCCCTAAAGCTCACCCGCCTCGATTTCATCCACATAACACCACACCCAGGACTCTCCCGGCTCAATCGAGCGAATCAGGGGATGCTTCGTCTTGTGGAAATGTTTGGTGGCGTGCTTGTTCTTCGACGAGTCGCAGCAGCCCACGTGTCCACAGATGAGACACAAGCGCAAGTGGACCCAAGTGTCGCCCAGCTTAACGCACTCCTCACATACGTGCGTGGTCGTCGTTCTGATTTTGATCTGATCGAGGTGCGTGCATTCTGCCGGCATCGGTTTCTCATTTCTCCGGGAAAAATCCGTTTTGAACCCGGTCAAGTGACCTCCGTCATGTAACGAAAGGCCACAGCCACTGTCAAGTGCCGCGTCCTTCACTCACAATAGTTCCAGGAGGTCTTTCATCTGTGTTGCGGCTTGATTATCTCTCTTGCGTATTAACCATCGCGTCCACCGTATTGGTGGGGCGACGGTGCTGGGAAGGCTGGGCGTTGGCTGGCGTCAATAGCGTACTCATTTGCGTTATCGGACTCAGAACCGAACAACTGGGCTTCATCCCCGCCAACGTATTCTGCATGGTAATGAGCGCGGTCAACCTGCGCGCGTGGCGTAAGCCGGGAGCATCCTGAACCGCGGCGCCTTCACTCCGCAATGAGCAAATTCTCCGCAAACGGCCACTGCTCATCGATCCATTGATTCTCGCAGCGGAAACCGGCGTTACGCGCCGTCTCGATCATCTCGCCGGCCGAGTACTTGTGGCTGCTTTCCGTCCATATCGTTTCACCTTCGCCAAACTCGACTACGATTTCAGCGGCGGGAATGCTCACGAGCTGCCGCCGCTGCGACTGCAGATGCATCTCGACGCTTCGCGCCTCGGTGTTGATTTTCGCCATGTGCACGAATTCGCGCAAATCAAAGTCCGCGCCGAGATCGCGATTCACACGCGACAGCAGATTCAGATTAAAAGCGGCGGTCACTCCGAGTTCGTCGTCGTAGGCTGCGAGAAGCTGCGCGCTCGGCTTTTCCAGATCGGTTCCTAAGAGCAACGCGTCCCCGGGTTGAAGAATGTGCCGGACTTCGGCCAGAAACTTCACGCCCGCCGGACGGTCGAAATTCCCAATCGTGCTACCAAGAAACAATACAAACAACTGCTGCCCACTCTTGCGGTACGCCGCCACTTCGAGCAATCCATCCAAATACTCGCGCTCAAACCCCACAATACTGATCCGGTCAATGTCCCGCAGTTCCTTCTCGCACATCACCAGAGCCGAATGCGAGATCTCCACCGGATAATACGACGTGCGCTGTCGCCGGCACAACGCTTCCAGCAGCCAGCGCGTCTTCTTCCCGCTACCGCTGCCCAACTCCGCCACGGCCACCGGACCGCTCAACCGGTCAACGATTTCATCCGCATGACGCCGGAGCAAACGTTCGTCGGCACGCGTCAGCCCGTACTCCGGCAAGTGGCTGATCACTTCAAACAGCGCCGAGCCGACGTTGTCGTAGAGATATTTCGAGGGGAGTTCTTTTTGCCCCGTCCGTATCAGCCCGGCGCGAACGTCGGCGGCGAATTCGTAAGTGGCATTCGAGGGGATCGCATGCACCAGCATTTTCCAACTCCTTCAATCAGCGATTCACGCAGCGGAATCCTGCGTAGACGTATTGGTAATGAGCCTGAAACCAGTTGCGAAAAGTGGACCGCAACATGCACGCGGCAGTGCGCGGCGAACCACCTTTCATCACGAAGTGCTTGCCATCGAAAAAATCAGCCGAGTAGCCGCGATAAAACGGAAACGCCTCGAATCCGCCAAACGGAGCGAACACCGTGGACGTCCACTCCCAGCCATTGCCCAGCATGTCATGCACACCAAAAGCGCTGCCGCCACCAGGAAACGCGTTCACCGGCGTCGGATTCCAATGACTGAAATCAAAATTTCCGAAACTCGAATTGGGCGCTTCATCGCCCCACGGATAGAGCCGCTCTCCGCCGCTCGCCGTTCCATAAGCAGCGCGGTGCCACTGCTCTTCTGTCGGCAGCGACTTCCCTGCCCAGCGCGCGTACGCCATCGCCTCGGCGTGACTCACATAAACCGGCCAGTCTAGCGGCGGCGGAACCTCTTCGAACATACCGCGATAAAGCCATCCGACACCCGCCCTGGTCCAGAACACAGGATGGGAAACAGCCTGCGCGCTCTTCCAGTTCCAGTCATCGTCGCTCCAGAGCGCGCGCGTCTCATATCCGCCAGCCGCCATGAATCCGAGATACTGCCCGTTCGTCACCTCGTACTGGTCAATCTCAAACGCTGGCACATGCGTTGTGTGCGCCTCGTACTCGTTGTCCCAACCAAAGGTCTCGCCGCCGCGCGTCAGGCCCAGTGTAGCCACGCCAGCCGGAATCGAAATCATCCGCGGGGTCAAAGGCGGAGTTGGGGGAGTGCGCGGACTTTCCTGCGAAACTTTCCGGTCCAGAGGCAACTGGTGCAGCATGTAAGCCAGAGTCTCGACATGCATCAAGCGATGCTCGATCGCCACATTCAATAACGTATCGAGCGGAAAACCGTCTCGCGCTTGCGAAAGGGATTCCAGACTTCCATCCAGCAACTTCTCGTCCAGCGTAGCGCGAATCCGGCGCACGTAATCGTGCACCGCCGTAAGCGAAGGCCAGTCCGCAGGCTGATCGGAGGGCAATCCACCACCCACCGGATCGATGCCGAAGGCAAACAGCCGGTCAAATTCAGGATGAAAACTCTTCAGACCGAGAACGTTCTCGTGCAGCAAATTCCAGTCGAACGCTTCGAGATGACCCACATAAAAAATAATCCGGTGACGCTCCGGGATGGGCCGCTCATAGACCGAGTCGGGGCGCACAATATCAAAGAGTGCGTCACTTCGCCGTCGAGCATCAGAAACCCGCTCCAGCAACTGGTGCCGGATCAGATCTGGGTGAGCAACGATCTCTCCTTGAGCAGCAGGCATCGGGCCTCCTTCCGGTTACAGGTTTGGACGAAGCAGCGAAACACGGCCTCAGAAACACGTGGGATGCGGTGCCACCCGTATTCCAGTGTCTAAGAGTGAACCGCGCAAACGCCGCGCGGAGCAGGCCATCCGCAGCCAGACGACGAGGTTTCAGAGACTATCACCGCCGCACCAGAGCTCGCAACCGGCATCGCCGGCATCCGAGACCTTCATCGCCACAGCCATTACAATCAAGGCGATGCGCATTCCCCTGTTTCATGTCGACGCATTTACCAACCAGCTGTTCAGGGGCAATCCTGCCGCGGTCTGCCCTCTCGACGCGTGGTTAGATGACGAGTTGCTGCAGAAAGTCGCTGCAGAAAATAATCTTTCTGAGACCGCATTTTTCGTGCCGGAGCGCGACCGATCTGACGATGAGCTTTATGACCTGCGCTGGTTTACACCCCGCGGCGAAGTCAAGCTATGCGGCCACGCAACCCTGGCATCCGCCTATGTGTTGCTCAACCTGCTGCAATCCGGCTCGCATGAAGTTCGATTTGAGACGCGCTCCAGCGGAACTCTCACCGTCCGCAAAGACGGTGAAATCTTCGCGATGGATTTTCCCGCGATGCTCGCAAGGCCCTGCACGAACGCGCCGGACGCACTGATCTCCGCCCTCGCACCAGGTCCCCGGCCGTCACAAGTAATGGAAGTGAATGATACCTACATCGCCATTTACGACCATGCAAGCACAATCCGAAACATGCGCCCCGATTTCGCGCGCCTCGCACGTCTTCATCCTTTTGTTGTGTCAGTCACCGCGCCCGGAAACGATGCGGATTTCGTCTCGCGCTATTTCAAGCCGAGCTACGGCATGCCCGAAGATCCCGTGACCGGTTCGGCGCATTGCGCGCTGACTCCCTATTGGGCGGAACGCTTGGGCAAAACGCAATTGCACGCCCGGCAATTGTCGGAACGCGGCGGTGAACTTTGGTGCGATCTGGCAGGAAATCGAGTCACCCTCAAAGGCAATGCAGTCCTCACCATGCAAGGAACGCTGACCATCTAGCTGGCAATCTAACGCGCCAGCCGCGTGTTTCGGCCAACTCATTTCACAAGCCCTTTGCTCTTTAGAAATTCGTGCACCACTTCCTTCGCGTCGCGATGCTGGCCGTCGACCGCATAATTCAGACGCTGCATCTCTTCGTCGGAAATCTTGTCCGCCAATTCGTCAAGCGCCCGACCAATCTCCGGATGCTCACGCAGAGTTTCCACGCGCACCACCGGCACCGCCTCGTACGGAGGAAAATAATGGCGGTCGTCCTCCAGCACGATCAGATCCAGCGCCGGAATCAGCCCGTCGGTTGCGTTGCCCGCCGCCAGGTCGATCTGATGATCTTTGAGCGCCCGCGCCAACAGCCCCAAGTCCATGATGCGAGGCTGTTCCGCGAAGTGCAGTCCGTAGATTGCAGCCAGACCTCGATATCCGTCAGGCCGCTCCATGAACTCGTAGCCGAATCCAGCGCGCCACTGCGGAGCAAACGCAGCCGCCTGCGACAAGGTCTTAATATTCAGACGCCGCGCATCCTCGCCGCGAATCTCCATGGCAAAAGTATCGTTGAAGCCCAACGCCGGGCCGAGGGTCAGACCGAAACGCCGTTCGTATTCACCCTTGACCTGCCGATACACCACGTCCTTCGCGCCATTCGCCGGTTGCTTGAGAATCGCGGTGAGCGCAGTCCCCGTGTACTCCGGATACACATCGATTCGTCCCGCCAGAATCGCTTGCTGGCAAATGTACGTTCCAGCCAGATAGAAACGTCGCTCAACTTTCAGGTTGGTGTGCGCCTCGATTTGCTGGGCTTCGATCTTCTGAGCAATAATCTCGCCCAACAGATACGATTCCGTGAAATTCTTCGAGCCCACGACAATGCGGTTCGCGTGAGATGGCGAGCACGAAGCCAGCAGCAAAACCAGCACTGCGAGAATCAAAACCGCGAGAATCGATTTTCGGGCGCTCATCGTGGCTGCAGTCGCCTCTCCAGCCATCCCACGCTAAAATCGGCCAGCAGCGCCAGGATTGCAGCAGGAATTGCTCCGGCCAGAATGACTCTGTCATCCACCATGGCCAACCCGCGAAAAATAAACCCGCCCAGACCTCCGGCGCCAATCGCCGCTGCGATCGTCGCCAGCCCCACCGAAATCACCACCGCCACGCGCACACCCGAGAGAATCACACTCACCGACAGCGGCAGTTCCACCTGCAGCAACAGTTGAGACCCCGTAAGACCCATGCCTCGCCCCGCTTCTATTACAGCCGGATCCACTCCCCGAATTCCCGTGTAAGTGTTCCTGATAATGGGCAGCAGCGCATACAACGTCAGCGCCAGAATCGCCAGCCGGTCGGCTCGTTCGCCCAGCCACGGAACGGGCAGGAGAAATCCGAAGAGCGCCAGACCGGGGATCGTCTGAATTATGTTGGCGCCGGCCAGCACCGGTTTGCTCGAACGCGGCCGATGGGCAATCACAATTCCCAGCGGTATTCCGATTAACATCGCGAACAGCGTGGAGAAACCAACCAGCCGCAGATGTTCCAGCGTGAGATCCAACACATCGCTACGGTTCTGCAAGATGAAGCGAAACACGTTCATGACGAACCTCGATTAGACGCCGACTCCAGCCCTTCGCCGAAAGCCCTGACATAGGCCAACGCCAGTGAATCGGCGGACCGCAAGAATTCCTGGGGCGAAAGCACGGTCACCAGTCGCCCCGCTTCCATCAATGCAATCCGCGATCCCAACCGCAGCGCCTCGCGCAGATCGTGCGTAACAAACACAACTGTCTTGTGGAGTCGTTGCTGCAGCAACAGAAACTCGCGCTGCAGTTCGTCGCGGGTCAGCGGATCGAGCGCGCCGAACGGCTCGTCCATCAGAAGGATTTCCGGATCCGCCGCCAGCGCCCGCGCCACCCCCACCCGCTGCCTCTGCCCGCCCGATAGTTGATGCGGATAACGCGAAGCCGTATCTGGCGCAAGCCCCACCAGTTGCAGCAACTGCTCGACGCGAGCACGAATCCGCTCCGCCGTCCATCCTTCAATCTGGGGGACCAGACCGATGTTTCGCTCGACGGTAAAGTGCGGAAATAGTCCCACGTCCTGGATGACGTATCCGATGCCGCGGCGCAATCGAATCACGTCGCCTTCCCCATTAGGCGTGCCCTTCACCAGCACTTCTCCCGAACTCGGCGACAGTAGCCGGTTAACCAGCTTGAGCGAGGTGGTCTTGCCCGAACCGCTGCGCCCCAGCAGGACCAGCGTTTCGCCGCCTTGCACCTGCAAATTGAATCCGGAAAGCACCTGGGTGCCCGCAACGCGGTAGGAGACATCTAGAAATTCAATGACCGGAATTGCTGCCGCGGGTTGCATGTCCGCCAAGCATACCGGAGTTCGCCGTCAAAGTGCGCAGTCAGTAATTCTTTGTCAGGTACTCGTGCAGGCGATCGATCCGGAAGCTGGTGTCGCCGGTCTCGATCTGCAAGAGCAACTCCGCGGCGGTCAATTGATTATGGAAATCGAGAGCTGCCGAAGTGTCCGGATCGCCCACCAGATGAAGACTCTTGTCGATCTGCCCGCTTTCCTCCTGCAGGGACTTGAGCTTCGATTCCTGCGCGGTAACGCTTTCCTCCAACTGCTGGCGCAGCACTTCCATGTTGCGCACCACGTCGCCCTCCTGCACTTTTTTCCATTCGCTATAGGCTTCCACCGCACGGTCCAGATGCTTGTTGATCGCCCGGCTCGCCAGGTTGTAATTAACCGAGACCGCGCCATACGGTTGCGCACCCTGCGCAACCGGATTCACCTGCTGATGAACTCCAACGGAAAGCGCCACATCCCAATTACTCTGCCGGCTTAGCTTGTCCAGCGCTTTCTGTTCGTTCGCTTCGCTGCTTTGTTTTTCCGCGACCAGATCTTTCAACGGTTTATCGCTCAGTGGCGGAACATAGAGCGCGGTGATCTTCGACGCGGTCTCGGCCCGGTCCGCGTCCAGTTTGATCTTGGTCGTTTGCAGCGAGAACAGCATAAGCCGCGTGGCATTTTGTGCGTCCACCATCTTCGCGGTTTTTTCCATCAACGCATCCAGGGACTTCGAAGCCTGTTCGATCAGAGTGAGCCGGTTGCGCAGTGCCTCTTTCTCCAGGCTCGGCAGAGCGTATTGCACTTCCTGTTGGGCGCCGGTCGTGGCCTTGTAGAGCTCGCAGTTCTTGCGCGCCGCCTCCATGGTCAGACTTGCTTTTCTAATGTCGGAAACTCCCACCGAAGCGCCGCCGACCAACTGCAGGGGCAACCCTGTCTCCGGTTGCGTGAAGCCGGCCGCCGCAATAGGCGTGCGCAGCAAGTCGCGCTGGGCCTGCGCCTGCTCCATCACATAAGAGCAATAAGCCAGCTGATCAGTGGGCCCCGCTGCCCGCGCGGGAACCGGAAAGAGGATCGCGACGAAAACGATAGAAGCCAAGGCAAACTTCCAGCGATTCGGAAACATTCTTATTCTCCTTCAGATGACCAAGCAAGAATAGGACAAAGCCAGACGGGCTAAAACAGAATCGGCTTGCGGCCCAGGAACACGGTCTTCGATTTCGCAGACTCGGCATGGTCATTGTCCAGATTCATCTGAATCAGAAACCCGCGAATCTGCGTCTTGAAAATAGGATGGACGGCCTGCTCTTCCCCCGCAAATATCTGCTTCACCGTCCCTACCTTGCGACAGCCCACCATGTTCAGATAACAGTCGTAGACGGCAGCCCCGACCTGCGCGTTCGCCTGGTTGTCGTAAGGCACGAACGCGAAGTACAACCGCAACTGCCCCGACGCGTTCAAATAATATGGGCTCTGTTTCGCCGTAATGATCGCCTGCCTGAGCCGATCGATCTGCCGGGATTCTTGCTGCAGCTGTTTCTCCGCCACGCTCATGGCCACATCCAACTGCGCAACTTCAGACCGCAGCTCCGCCTGCTTTTCCAGCACGTCCAGTGAGTTGGTACCTGTCGTAGTCTTGTCCAGCACGCTATCGGTAAGTAAGATTTCGGCAATCTTGCTGTCTGTATAAGCGCCCTGTGCCGTGTTGAGCGCTGCCAACTGCGTTGCCGCATCACCCTTGGTGATCAGCCCCGCAGCCAGATCCTTATTGATATTGCTCTCCACTTCCTTCAGCTGCGCCAGCACTCTTTGCGTCTTGAGGTTGTCGGCCTGCTTCTGTCGATCCAGTGTCGCGAGTTCCGGGCCCGTCGTCCGGTTATGCGTTCGCTCGCGCACAATCGCTTGTTGCAGTTCCGGTTCCAACTCCAGCAGCGCGCCGCGGTGCTTTTTCATTTCGATCACACCGCTCTGCAGTTTGTTGGTATCCACTTTCAAATCTTCAATGGTCTGCTGGCTGGTCACGAGCTTCTCGCGGAAATCGAGACTCTTCTCGTCTGCGGCAGAGAGAATGACCGGCGCCGCCCACGAGCTGTTCACCGCATAAAAACCCATCACCCAGGCATAGGCAAGAATTCCGGCCAGCACCAGATAGAGCACGGTAACGGCAAAGACGCGGTAAACCGTAATCACCAGTCGGTAGTGCAGCGATTGCTTGACCGGCGCTGGCTTCGTTCCCGCGGCTGCCGGACTCGCGTTGGCTTCCGGGGCAGCAGCATTAGCTGTCTGTGTTTCCAACAGTCACCTCGTGTGTTTCAGTTTGCTCAATTGGTTCGATCGTTCGAGTTCCCCAGTCCGCAGAATCCATGGTGCAGAGAGCCAGGGGAGTGAGGAACAAGCTGCTCACCAGCGACCAGCCCACATACGCGGCAAACGCCAACGGATGGGCAACCGCTTCCTTCGCGCTATATTTCTTGATGACCCATGTAAGAATGGCGCCAATTCCAAGAGCCGCCACCAGCGGCACCGGGCCCGCCCACGCCAACGGATCCGACGTGAGCTCCGTGACCACGATCAGAAATCCCACCAGCGCTCCCAGCGGAACCAGCACCAGCGTCAACACCGTGTTGGGATGCAGTTTCCAGACATGTTGCGGCAGGGTTCTGAGCGTGAAGAAAAAATCCCGCACAATGCTGCGCCGCCAGCGCAGTTGCTGCTTGAACAGCACCGACAAAGTGTTCGGCACGGTGGTCCAGCACAACGCATCATTGTTGATATAAGTTCCATACCCACGCAGCAGCGTCTGATGAGTCAGGAACCGATCTTCCCCCTGATTCACCGGGATCCCGAACCAGTGCCGCGCCCGGATCGCCGGCTCAATCTCCAGCAGCAACGTGCGCCGGATCGCGAACAGGCATCCGCTGATGCAGCACACACTGCGCGTCCAATTTTCCGGAATCTTATACAGCTCGAACGCGGAATAATAAATAATCGTCTGAATAGCGGTGATTACGCTGTCATTCGGATTCCTCACTCCCACTCTGCCGCCGACCGATCCCATGCGCTGTTCCGCGAAGCAGGCCGTCAGCTCACGAATCGCGTCCGGATGAAAGATGCAATCCGAATCGATCGAGATAATGACCTCCGCCGTGGAGTACTGCAAAGCGTTACAAACCGAGCGCGCCTTCCCGCTGTTCACTTCATTCCGCCCCGTCCGGATTCGGATGTTCGTGAAGTCACGCTGGGCCTTGAGCATCCACTCATAGCTGTCGTCGGCGGAGCAGTCGTCCTGCGCGATGACTTCAAATTTCTCGTTGGGATAATTACTCTTGCTGATGCTCTCGATGGTCTCGTAGACGGTTTGGCCCTCGTTGTAGCAGGGCATCAGCACACTCACGGTCGGCTCATACGAATAGTCCTTCCGCGCCTTGGTACTGGGGAAAGACAGCCGCAAAATAATCCCCATCAAATACTTGACCACGGAGATCAGCAGGCACAAGACGAGGATGAGCCACAGCAGAATGGGGGCCATTATCGGCGCGCCTCCGCTCGCGCGCCGATGCCATGCCCACGGATGTGTCCGGCAGTTCGGGCGTCCATGATGACAACCTGCTTCCGCACCGCCCCTGATGCCGCACAATACCACATCCGGCGCGAAGCTTGAATTGCTGGAAATGACACCCCGCGCGGGTGAACTCACGCGTTGCATCTGCGGTTTAATTTGTGGGTTCAATTTGTGGGTTCAATTTGCAATGCGAGCCCCTCCCGGCGACAATCCTTGATGTGGAGAACGATTCATCCCGCAACGGTCCACACGCGCCCGCCCAGACGCGCGAACCGTTTCAGCCCGGAGCACTGGTCATTGCAACCCTGTGTAATCCGCGCGAGAAGTTCTGGGGAATGATTCTTGCCCTCGCACCCGCGGGCCTCAGCTTAAGCGGAGCCGAACTCGCCTCCTTTGAAGATCTCACCGTAATGGTCCGGGACGGGGAACCGTTCACTCCCGCGGTCGTTTTCTTCCCCATGCACCGTATTGAGCGCGTCGAACTTGACCTGCCCGACGGCAATCTGTCTTCCCTTTCGCAGCGCTTCTTCGCCAAGACCGGCCTCGAACCATCGGCCGCACTCTCCCCCCACCTCGATCAGGACAACACCAACAACAAATCCCGACCGCATGCTTCGCAGGAGCCGGCGTGAAGCTCTCCCAAATCTTCACCGCTCCCAACCAGCTCACCCTGCTGCGGATGATCTTTGTCCCCTTCATCGTGATTCATCTCGTGGAGGGCCGCTATCTCTGGGCATTGGTCGTTTTCGTAATCGCCGGCTTCAGCGATGGCCTCGACGGCCTGCTCGCCCGCACCCTTCATCAGCAAACTCTGCTCGGCCAGTATCTGGATCCGATTGCCGACAAACTGCTGTTGAGCACAATGTTTCTCGTGCTCTCCATCCTGCACAAAATCCCGTGGAAGTTCACAGTAGTCGTTTTCAGCCGCGACATTTCGATCCTTGCCGCCAGCGCGGTTCTGTTCGCGATTGCCGGGCTGCGCAATTTCCGCCCCAGCATTTTTGGCAAGGCCAACACCTTCTCGCAGATCAGCGCGGTGTTTTTCGTGCTTCTGTTTGAGATTCGCCCCTCGCGCTGGATCTGGATCGCGCGCACCCAGTTTCTTCGCGCCACATTTATCTTCACCATCATCTCCGCACTGCACTACGTAATTCTCGTCCAGCAGCGTTTGCGTGAGCATACCCAGACGTTGCCGCCCACCCGCTCTCCGGCTGCCTGATGCCGATTTGACCCGCCTTCGCGCCGACCCTAGAATCTTTAGTTCGCTCGATTCGTAAGTGGAACGCTTCATTCGAAAGCTTTGTTTCGTTTCCCGATAATCAATTTCCTATGGCGCTTCGTCTTTTTAATACCATGTCTTCGCGGATCGAAGACTTCCATCCCCTCCGCGAGCGTGAAGTCCGCATGTACGCCTGCGGCCCCACCGTTTACGACTACGGACACGTCGGCAATTTCCGCACTTTCATCGCTGTCGATCTTCTGCGCCGTTTCTTCCGCCAAAGCGGATACTCCGTCCGCCACGTCATGAATATCACTGACGTGGACGACAAAATCATCCGCAACGCCGCTCGGGACGGCGTCAGCGTGCAGCAATACACCGCGAAGTACGAAAAGGCCTTCCTCGAAGACGCCGCCATGATCGGTATCGAAGAGCCCACGCTGGTCCGCGCCACCGAACACATTCCGGCAATGGCGGCCTTCGTTACCAAGTTGGTCGACCGAGGATTCGCCTACCGCGCCGATGACGGCTCCTATTATTTTCGTATCGCCAAATTTCCCCAGTACGGCAAGCTCTCCAAAAGAGATTTCAGCGGTATGCAGGACGGCGCCCGCGTTGACGTCGACGAATACGACAAAGACAGCGCCCGCGATTTCGCTCTCTGGAAGGCACCCAAACCTGGCGAAGCCTCGTGGGACACACCGATCGGCCCCGGTCGCCCGGGTTGGCACCTGGAGTGCTCCGTGATGTCGATGCAGGAACTCGGCGAAACTTTCGACCTGCACGCCGGCGGAGAGGATCTCATCTTCCCCCACCACGAAAACGAAATCGCGCAGTCGGAATCCATCACCGGCAAAACTTTCGCGAATTTCTGGTTCCATGCCCGGTTCCTGCTGGTCGAAGGCGAGAAGATGTCGAAGAGCCTCGGGAACTTCTTCACGCTCCGCGACCTGGTTCTGAAAGGTCACAAGCCCTCGTCGATCCGCTATCTCCTCGCGTCCGTCCCCTACCGCAATCAGCTGAACTTCACCTTCGATGGCCTCAAACAGGCTGCCGTATCGGTCGAACGCCTGCGGAATTTCCGGTCGCGCTTGAGCGCAGGCAATTTTCCTGCCGGCTCCAGTTCCGAGATGCAATCTCTCGCCGCGCAAACCGTCGAGCGCATGACCGCCGCGCTCGACGACGACCTCAACACCGCGCAGGCTCAAGCCGCGATCTTCGAAATGGTGCGACAAGCCAATGCCGCCTCCGATGCCGGCGCACTCAAACAAGAGGACGTCCCGCCCTTACTCGGGGCACTAACCAAATTCGACGAAATCTTTGCCGTCCTCGACGATGACGATGGCCCAAAGATGAAAGCCGTCTTCGATTGGGCCGTGGCCGAAGGCCGTGAGAAGGACATTAGCAACGAGTTGCGCGAAGCGGTTCAGTCCGGACAACTTTCCGACGCCGACATCGAAAAGAAGATCGATGAGATGAAGGCCGCCCGCGCCGCGCGCGACTTCAAAAAGTCAGACGCATTGCGCGCCGAACTCGCCGACAAAGGCATCCTGGTTGAAATCACCAAAGATGGCATCCGCTGGCGCAGAAAATGACGCCGCGATGTTAAGCTGACAGCTGACGGCTGAAAGCTCTTCCCATGCGCTCCCTCGACGAATATCTCCGCGACGCCGAGCAAGCCCACGGACATCTTTGTGCCGGGCAAGTCCTCGGCGTCCGTCTAGCAATGCTCGGCCTGCAGAAACTAGCTATCGACGATCCGCAAGGAAAAGATAGGAAGCGCCTCGTCACCTTCGTCGAAATCGACCGCTGCGCCACCGACGCGGTCGCCGTCGTCACCGGATGCCGCCTAGGCAAGCGCGCGTTGAAGTTCCGCGACTGGGGCAAAGTCGCCGCCACCTTCGTCGACGTAAACAGCGGCAAGGCAATCCGCATCGCCGCAAAAGAATCGTCAAAAGCCCTGGCCCGCGAGACGCACCCCGAAATCGCCGATAAGAATCAGCAGCAAATGCTGGCCTACCGCGAAATCTCCGACGACGACCTCTTCACCACGCAGTGGGTAAAAGTCGAATTACCACCCGAAGAATTTCCCGGATATAAAAGTGACCGCGTAGTCTGCGAACAGTGCGGCGAAGGAATCAACTTTCGCCGAGAAGTGCGTCGCGACGGAAAAATCCTGTGTCGCTCTTGCGCTGGCGAGTCCTACTTCACACCTCTTCAGTAAATTACAAATCGCCGATTTGTTTTGTCATCCTGAGCGAAGCGAAGGACCTATGCAATCTTCAGCCAGTTGCAGAGATCCTTCGCGGCAAGGAACGCCGCTCAGGATGACAAACTACAGGCTGGGTGCGGAGGGAAGGTGGAAGTCCTTACTCTTTACGAAGCCTGTTCGTACGCGTGCGCCACGCGCAGAATCCCAGCCTCGTCAAAATGTTTGCCTAAAATCTGCAGTCCGATCGGCAGCTTCTCTTTCGTCTCTCCGCACGGCACCGAAATCCCCGGAATCCCCGCCAGATCAGCAGTCACGGTATAAATATCCGCCAGATACATGGCCAACGGATCATTCGACTTCTCGCCCAACCGAAACGCCGCCGTGGGACTGGTCGGCGTCACAATCGCATCGACCCTGCGGAATGCCTCGTCGAAATCGCGCGTCAGCAGCGTCCGCACCTTCTGCGCCTTCAAATAATAAGCGTCGTAGTAACCCGCGCTCAACGCGTATGTCCCGAGCATGATGCGCCGCTTCACTTCCGCTCCAAAACCTTCGTCGCGGCTGCGCCGGTACATTTCCGACAGCGTCCTCACCCCGCGCGCCCGATGACCGTAGCGCACCCCGTCATAGCGCGCCAGATTGGCCGAAGCTTCCGCCGTCGCAATCACGTAATACGTCGGGATCGCGTACGGCGTGTGCGGCAGCGATACCGGCACAATCTCGCAGCCCAATCCCTTCAGCTTATCGATCGCCGCCTCAACCGCGTACCGGACTTCGTCGTCCAGCCCCTCGCCAAAATATTCTTTGGCCACCCCGAGTTTCATTCCCCGCACGGGCTTGTCGAGTTCCGCCACATAATCAGGCACCGGCAAATCGGCCGAAGTCGCATCCATCGGATCGCGCCCCGCAATCGTTCGTAACGCAATCGCAGCATCCTTCACCGTCTTTGCCAACGGCCCAATGTGATCGAGCGACGACGCAAACGCGATCAGCCCATACCGCGACACCCGCCCATACGTCGGCATCAATCCCACCACACCGCAGAACGAAGCCGGTTGACGAATCGATCCGCCCGTGTCCGAGCCCAGCGCGACCACCGCCATGTCGGCCGCAACTGCCGCCGCCGATCCCCCCGACGATCCCCCGGGCACGCGGCCCAGATCGCGCGGATTGCGCACCGGATGATACGCCGAGTTTTCATTCGACGAGCCCATCGCAAATTCATCGCAGTTCGTCTTGCCCAGCACCATCGCGCCCGCTGCTTCCATGCGCGCTACAGCAGTGCAGTCATACGGCGGAATATATTTCTCCAGACCCTTCGATCCCGCGGTCGTCCGCAAACCGCGCGTGCTCATCACGTCCTTGATCCCAACCGGCACGCCCCCCAACGGTGGCAGAGGCTTCCCTTCCGCCGCCATGCGGTCCATGCGGTCCGCCTGCTCGAGTGCGCGCTCCTTCGACAGCGTCAGAAATGCGCCAATCTGTCCATCCTCTTTCTGAATGTGCGCATAGTGCGCCTCCGCCAGCGCGAGCGCCGTCGTCTTCCGCTCCTGCACCGCGGAACGCGCACCATCGATCGTGAGTGATTTCAAATCCATTGGTAGGTTTCGCGAAACGCCCCGGCGTTTATCGCTCAATTACCTTGGGCACTCGGTAGAACTCTTCATCCGCATCCGGCGCATTCGCCAGCGCTTCTTTTTGAGGCAACGACTTGCGCAGTCCCTCAAGAATATCTTCGCGACTTGCGTAAGCAAATCGCGCACTCCCCTGCTTTATCTCATCGACTCCGTAGCGATCGGAAACCTGCGCCATCGGCGGCACATCGGATGTGTCGAGTTCATTCAACCGGTCGACATATTCGAGAATGGAATTCAGGTCGCGCAGCATTCCCGTGCGTTCTTCCGCGGTGAGTTCCAGATTCGCCAGGTCGGCGACGTAGTCAACGTCTCTGTCGGTGACTTTCATAGGATAGAGACAGCCTTCAGCGCAACTTCTTGTCGGTGATTTCCACCGCCGCGACCACGAACTCGATTCTGCGAACTGCCTCGGATGTATATCGATTGATCATCGCCAGATAACGCGGCGCAAGCGCCTGTAGTTCGGCTTTCCATCGCAGCCCGGTAACTTCCACGAGCAGTACTCCATCCTCGAAACCAAGCGCGCGTGTGCGTTCGGCCACCGCCGACCCGCAGACCACCGGCCAGGCCAGCAGCGGCGCTTCCGCCGGAGGTGCCAACCGCAAAGACCGCACGACGATTTTGTCCAGCCCCGATCCTGCCTGCTCCAAATGCTGCCTCATCTCAGTGACTGTTGCAATCAAACTGAGAGATAAGATTCTAGCATTGCGCTCGCCTGCCGGTTCGCAACCTCGCGACGCCCTCAGACCGGAAATTCGCGACGCACAAATTCGAGCGCCACCTCGCGCGAAACCAATCGACCTTCCAGTTGCGCATCTTCCACAGCCGTCAGAATCTCGCGGAATCTGGGCCCGGGCGCATGCCCTTCAGCAATCAGATCATCTCCCGTCACCAGCGGCACGGGACGCATGTTTGCAGCTGGAATCTCCGCGCGCTTCTGCTGAAGAAATTCATACGTAGCCAAATGGCGATGGCTCGCCAGGGAGTCCGCCCGGTGCAACGCCAGGTGCTCCTCGAATTTCGGCATGCGAAGAAATCTCTTCAAGGTCGATTCCTTCATGCGGGTCACGTGCCCGAAGCGCATGTGGTTCTCGACCAGCGCCAGAATCTGCGCCGCTTCGTCGTTGGAAAACCGCAGCCTCCGGCAGATTTCTTCTGCAATCTTCACTCCGACCTCAACATGCCCATCAAACCGGATGCGATCCGGAGCCACACGAAACGTCGCAGGCTTCCCCACATCGTGCAGCAGCGCGCCCCACGCCAGCGTCAGCGGACAAGGACTCGGCAGATTCTCCAGCAGCAGCAGTGTGTGCTCGAAGACATCGCCCTCAGGATGAAATTCCGGCGGCTGCGCAACTCCCTTCATCGCCGAAATCTCCGGCAGAACGTGCGCCAGCAGTCCACTCTCATCCAGCAGAAGAAACGCACGCCGGCCGTGCCCTTCCGTCAGCATCCGAGTTAGTTCATCGCGCACCCGCTCGCGCGAAACAATCTCGATCTGCTCCGCTAGTTTCTGTATCGCCGCGAACGTCGCCGGCTCGATCGTGTACTCGAACCGCGCCGCGAACCGCACTGCTCGCAGCATTCGCAGCTTGTCTTCCTCGAAGCGCCGCTCCGGATCGCCGATGCTTCGAATGATTCCCGTCTTCAGATCGTCGCGCCCACCGACAAAATCAAGTACTTCTCCGCTTGCGGGATCAAGCAGCATTCCGTTGATGGTGAAATCGCGGCGCGCTACATCTTCCCGCGGATCGCGGCTGAATCGCACTTCGTCCGGATGCCGGCCATCGGAATATCCCACATCGCTGCGAAACGTCGCCACCTCGACCGCATGCGACTTTGAGGAATTTTCCGCTACCCCTTCGTCCCCCAGTTCTTTATCCGGCGCCGGCACCAGGGCCACTCCGAACTGCGCCCCCACCGCATACGTCTCCGGAAAAATTCCCATGACCTGCTCGGGCGTCGCATCGGTCGCCACGTCGTAGTCCTTCGGTTCGCGCCTCAGCAAGAGATCGCGCACACACCCGCCCACCAGATAGGCCTGAAAGCCGCGCTGGCGCAGGGTCTCAACGATCGAGTTGGCGAAATCCTTCAGCATAGCCGGACAGCTTCTATGATACCGCTCGCCCCCATCAAGAAATCGCTTGACAGGGATGTCAAGCGTGCTTTACATTTCGATGTGTCAAGCATGCTTTACACATTATGACACTTGTCACGCCGCCCGCGTGACGGTTTCTACTGGTGACCGGGATCGCCCCGGATGCACGATCGAATTCGAGACCTGCGAGCGTAGAAAGTAGACATTGGAATCGTCGAAATGGAGATGAATATGAAATCCCAACGCCTTGCCCCAACCCTCAGAGTTTCCGGCTGGATCGCGTTCTTCTTCCTGCTGTCTGCCCCGGCGATCATTCTCGCCGGCCCCGACAGCGCCAACAGTTTCGTAATCCGCGGGGCGCGCATGTTCGATGGCCGCAAAGCACTTGAGCCGACCGACGTCTGGGTCGACAACGGCAAAATTAAAGCCATCGGCAAAAACCTGAAAGTCCCGTCGAACGTGAAGACCATCGACGCCGCAGGCGACACGCTCCTCCCTGGCCTGATCGATTCGCACACCCACGCCTGGGGTACCGCGCTAAAGGAAGCCGAAATCTTCGGTGTCACCACCGAACTCGACATGTTCACCGGCGTGAAATACATGCAGCAAACGAAGAAGGAACAAGCTGAAGGTAAAGATCTCGACTTGGCAGACCTGCGCTCGGCCGGCTCTCTGGCGACTGCGCCCGGCGGCCACGGCACCGAGTACGGTCTTGAGATACCCACACTCTCCTCGCCGGCGGAGGCGCAGCCTTGGGTCGACGCCCGTATTGCTGAGGGCTCCGACTACATCAAGATCGTGATCGATGACGCGAGCGCCTATGGGGGCCATCGTCCGACCCTTGACCAGGAAACCTTGAAAGCTCTGATTGATGCCGCCCACAAGCGAGGCAAACTGGCCGTGGTCCACATTGGCACGCAGCGGGATGCCCGCAATGCGATCGAAGCGGGGGCCGATGGACTGGCACATCTGTTCGCGGACAGGGCTCCGGCACCGGACTTCGCCAAGCTCGTCGCAGCACATCACGCCTTCGTGGTTCCCACGCTGGACGTATTGGAAAGCGTAAGCGGGACGGCCAGTGGCGAATCGCTCACGGCCGATCCACGCCTCGCCCCGTACCTCACTGCCGAAGATGCGGGAAACCTGAAGCGGTCGTTTCCGAAGTTCAGCACATCGCTGAGTGAGAAATATGCCGAGCAGACGGTTGCTCAACTCAAGGCTGCGCACGTTCCGGTGCTGGCCGGAACCGACGCACCGAATCCGGGCACCTCACATGGCGTCAGCATACACCGCGAAATGGAATTGCTGGTGCGTTCGGGACTCACGCCGTCCGAAGCGCTGGCCGCGGCAACTTCAGTTCCAGCCGCAGCATTTCATCTCGACGACCGCGGCTCGATCGCTCCGGGAAAGCGTGCCGACCTGCTTCTGGTAAAAGGCGACCCCACGCAGGACATCACCGCGACCCGCGACATCGTCTCTGTCTGGAAGCTCGGAGTAGAAGACGATCGCGCTAGCTATCGCACGTTTCTCGAGAAAACCAAGCAAGATGCTGCGACTGCAGCGAAAGCCGCGCCGCCCGCCGATTCAGCCATGAGCCTCATCAGCGACTTCGACGACGGCACTCCCTCCGCCAAGTTCGGCACCGCATGGGATCTATCCACTGACAGCATCGCCGGCGGAAAATCCACGGGCACAATGAAAATCGCCGACGGCGGCGCCAACGGCGACAAACACGCCCTCGACATCTCCGGGCTGATCGACGGCGGCCTGCCTTATGCCTGGGCCGGCGTGATGTGGTCGCCCGGTCAGCAGCCGTTCGTTCCGGTGGATCTGTCGTCGAAGAAAAGCATCTCGTTCTTCGCCAAAGGGGACGGCCAGACTTATCGCGTTCTGGTCTTCACCGCCAGCGGTGGCCGCATCCCCGCGCAACAAACCTTCACCGCCGGCTCCGAATGGAAGAAGACCAGCATCCCCTTCTTCGCCTTCAACGGCACCGACGGCCACGACATCTCCGCAATTCTCTTTGTCGGCGGCCCCACAGCCGGCAAATTCGAGTTCCAGGTCGACGAGATCAGGCTGGAGTAACTGCCTTGCCCAAAACTCGTGAAGCGACGAGCGCGTGAATGCCTGTAGCACCGTGGAAGCGCGCTTGGGGACGTGGAGCAGCGAACGTTTTCGGCGCCGCGGAGAAGCGGCCCGTCAGCACCGCTGGAAGAGCGGCCCGTCAGCACCGTGGAAGAGCGGCGCTTCAGCGCCGCGTAGAGTCCGAGAAGAAATGAGGGCTTTAGCCCGCGGAACGCGACAACTGGGACTCCGGCACTAGCTGGCGTCCCACGCCTCGCGATAGGACTTCGCCAGCAACCTGGACACAGCGTCCCGATCAACCTTCTCCGGCAGTGCCGACCGCCTTGCAGACTCCTCGCATTCCGCGAAGAGTTTCTGCGCCATGGTCAGAACTTTCTCCATCGAAAACTTCCCCGTCCGCGCCCGGATCAATAACTCCCGCTCCGGTCGAGGAAGCGTAATTCTTCCAGTCGAGACCAGTTCCTGACATTCATAAAGAAGGCGCAGAATATGCATCCCGGCTTTCACGTCGTACCCGTATTTCTCTTCCAGTTCCGGACGCTGCCCCTTCTTGCCACGTCCCAACTTTCCGGTCATACGCTTCAGTTGCGCATCGGCAAAACCCAAAAATTGCGGCACGCAAGAGCGCGACAGAAAAACATCCTTCTCCTGCAGAATCCCCGACCAAATTTTATTGCGCAAGTCGCCCTTCGTGAAAAGGAAATGCAAAGCAGTCGGATTGCCCTTGCAGGCAAGTCCCGCCCACTTCTTCAGTGAGTACAGCGTGATGTCCACATCCTTCGGCCCATTCCTGCGTTCATTGCCGGCAGTGGACCACACGAAGTGCGGCATCGACTCCAGCCCCACCACCATCTCCGCAGGCTCGATGTACAGACCGTAGATGTCGAGGTCGTCCGTGCCCTGAACCTTGGCTCCGTGCAACTCGGAGCCTCCCACAAACAAATGAATCAGGCGATCCGGGAACGTGAAACCCGATTGCCGCACGTGCTCGAGCAAGTCAGCCATAAGACTTTGGATAATGAGACTTCGAATAATATAGGAATATGCCCCAAGCCTACATCCTCGGCATCGAAAGCTCCTGCGACGAGACCGCAGCCGCCGTCGTTCGCTCCGGCGAACAACTGATCTCGAACGTGGTCGCCTCGCAATTCGCCACGCATCAGCCTTTCGGCGGCGTGGTGCCCGAGCTGGCTTCGCGTGAGCATCTGCGTGCCATCGTCCCCGTTGTCCGTCAGGCGTTGGCCGAGGCGAATCACACATACAACTCCGTCGACGCCATCGCCGTCACGCAAGGTCCCGGACTAGCCGGAGCGTTACTCGTCGGCATCAGCTACGCGAAAGCCCTCGCCTTCGCCCTCGACAAGCCGCTGATCGCGGTCAACCATCTTGAAGGCCACATCCATGCTGTGTTGTTAGAAGAGCGGCAGAAGGGCAATCACGAACTCCAATTCCCCGTGCTCGCCCTGGTCGTCTCCGGCGGCCACACCCATCTTTATCTCGCCGCCGAAAAGAACGATTCCTGGACCTACGACAACATCGGCCACACCCGCGACGACGCCGCCGGCGAAGCTTTCGACAAAGTCGCCAAGCTGCTCGGCCTCGGATATCCCGGAGGCCCAGTGATCGATCGCCTCGCGCCCCACGGCGACCCGAAAGCCGTGAAATTTCCCCCAGCGCAGATCAAGCACCGCGACCGCCGCGGCCGAAACGATGGCAAATCCGTCGAGCCACAAGGCCACCGTCCGCGCTTCGATTTTTCCTACAGCGGCATCAAGACCGCAATCCTGCGCTATGTCGAGACCCACGACATGCGCGCGACGGTCGAAGCGCGCCGCCAGGCTCTCCTGAAAATTGCAAAGCCGCAGCTTGAAGACTATCTCGCCAACTGCGACCAGCTCACGCTCGACCTGGTCGCATCCTTCCAGCGCGCCATCGTCGACGATCTGGTTGGAAAAACTCTGGCCGCCGCCCGCGCCCTCGATGTAGCCACGCTCTTCGTCACCGGAGGCGTCGCCGCCAATCAGGAATTACGCCAGACCTTCGAACGCGAAGGCGCCAAACAAGGCCTGCCCGTCTTCTTCCCCTCGCGTCCGCTCTCGACCGACAACGCCGCCATGATCGCCGCCGCGGCCTACCCAAAATTTCTGCTGAAAGATTTTGCCGCGCTGGATTTTTCCGCCGAGGCCGGCCTGCTTCTGAGGTGAGAATTTCTAGTCTGAAAGACTGAGGGAACCGATCGTGCTCCGAAAGAAATCTCTGAAAGAAACTTACTTCCCTGCCGCCTGTGCCCGGCTCGCCTTGGCCAGTACCGCGTCCAGCGCCTTGCCCAGCTGAGCTTCGATGTCGATATCCTTATAGATCGCGAAGTTGGCGCGCTTCTCGGTTTCATCGAAGCCACTCGCCCGGCTGGCGACAATAATGATCGGAATCCCGGCCGTCTCTGGCTTGTTCTTCAGCGCCGTAATCAGTTCGCTTCCAGAGATCTTCGGCATCTGCATGTCCGTAACGATCAGTGTCGGCTGTACGCGAGTAAGAACCTCCAATGCCTCAACCCCATTGGTGGCGGACTCAACCGCAAAACCGCGCTGCTCCAGGAATCGGCAAACGGTATAGCGGATCAGCATGGAGTCATCGACGACTAGAGCCACCATGGACATAAAAGACGGAGGCCCGCACGCACACGCCCCCGGGTTGGAAACTAACAGAGAGTTTTCGGGCGGAACAAGCCGAAACCGCGGCCCGCGATTACCTCCGTCACCTCGGCACACAAAACGTCGGCCCGCACGAAGCAATCAGACTTCGTCCTGGGTCGCCTCTTCGATATTCATGTCCTTGAACTCGCTGGACTCGAAGATTTCGCCGCACTCCTTGCATTCCACGAACTCAGATTCCTCGTCCCGGCCTACGATCTGCACGCGCGGGTGCTTGCAGGGCTGCTTCACATCACGGCTTGGAGTGGGTGCGGGCGGCTTGGAAGTCATAAATCCGGAAGTTCGCCAAAACCAAGGCGGGGTATGTTTTCGCCGGAATTTCCCGGTATTTTAGACCCGCTTTGGCACTTGTCAAGCCCCCGCTATTAACCTGTCGTAAATTTGTGACAAGGCTTCCCGGTCACCCTCGCGATTCGCCTCGAGTTCCTCGCCCTCAAATTCCGACCAAAACCATCGCATGTCCATAAACCATTCAGTTCTTAATACTTACCGTTCAACACAATTTTCTGTCACCTCCCTGTGGGCCCTTGCCCTAAGCGAAAGCTGTGACGTAGAATGAACTACGACGGAAAAGGTCGGATTTAACTCCGACTCTTTCAGTCGGGTTTTACACAGGATTATTAGCGTGCTGAAGCTCACCAAGAAGGCCGACTACGCGCTGATGGCGATGAAACATCTCGCCGAGCACCCCACTGCGGGCTCTCGCAGTGCCAAGGATGTCGCCGACGCCTACGGCATTCCGCCCGAGGCTTTGGCGAAGATTCTGCAGCGCCTGGCCAAGGCTGGTCTGTTGCAGTCGCAGCATGGAACCAACGGTGGATACACGCTGGCTCGCGCAGCCCATACGATTTCGGCCTTTGAAGTGATTCGCGCCATCGACGGCCCGCTTTTCATCACTTCCTGCGTCACGGTGCGCGGAGAGTGCGACCAGAGCGACCGCTGCAACATCCGCGAGCCGCTGCGAAAAGTGAACGACAGCATTGAAGCCGTACTGAAACGCATCAAGATTTCGCACATGCGCGAAGAACCGGAAGAAGTCGCGACCGAGGCTCCACGGGCCAGTGAACTGGTAACAATCGGCTGAGCCCTTGAGCGGCAGAGATTCATCAAATTTAAGTACACGGTAGGAGAGGCAATCAATGAGCACGGACGTAAAAACTCCCCAGGCAAGCACGCAGGCGCAGCACCCCGATTCCAAAGGCGTGAAGCTGCCCATCTATATGGATAACCACGCCACCACCCCCATCGACCCGCGGGTGCTGGAAGAGATGCTGCCCTACTTCATGGAGAAGTTCGGCAACTCGGCGAGCCGCAATCACTCCTTCGGATGGGCCGCCGAAGAAGGCGTGGAAACCGCACGCGAGCGCATCGCCAAGCTGGTGGGCGCGACCACCAAAGAAATCATCTTCACCTCCGGCGCCACCGAGAGCGACAACCTCGCCATCAAGGGCGTCGCCGAAATGTACCGCGAGAAGGGCAACCACATCATCACTGCGGTCACTGAGCACAAGGCCGTGCTCGACACCTGCAAGCGCCTGGAAAAGTTCGGCTACCGCGTCACCTACATGCCCGTGCAGAAAGACGGCCTGGTCGATCTCGAAGACCTGAAGCGCGCCATGGACGACAAGACCATCCTGGTCTCGATCATGTACGCGAACAATGAAATCGGCGTGCTCCAGCCCGTCACCGAAATCGGCAAACTCTGTCACGAGCGCGGCGTGATCTTTCATACCGACGCGACCCAGGCAATCGGCAAGGTTCCGGTCGATGTGATCAAGCAGAACATCGACGTCATGTCGATCTCCGGCCATAAGATGTACGGCCCGAAGGGCGTCGGCGCGTTGTACGTACGCCGCAAGAATCCCCGTGTCCAACTCTCCGCCATCATCGACGGCGGCGGCCACGAGCGCGGCATGCGTTCCGGCACGTTGAACGTCCCCGGCATCGTCGGCCTCGGCAAAGCCTGCGCGATCGCTCAGGAAGAAATGGCAAAGGAATCCTGCAAGCTCGCAGGTTTGCGCAACCGTTTGCGCGATCGCATCATGAATCGCCTGGACGAAAGCTACATCAACGGCTCGTGGGAGCATCGCCTCCCCGGCAACCTGAACATCAGCTTCGCCTACGTCGAAGGCGAATCGTTGTTAATGGGCATTAACGACATCGCGGTCTCCAGCGGTTCGGCCTGCACATCGGCGACGCTAGAGCCGTCATACGTATTGAAAGCCCTCGGAACGGGAGACGACCTGGCGCACAGCTCGATCCGTTTCGGCATCGGCCGCTTCAACACCGAAGCCGAAGTCGACTACGTGGCCGACCGCGTCATCGAAACGGTGGAGCGCCTCCGCGAACTCTCTCCGCTCTACGAAATGGCGAAGGAAGGCATCAACCTGAAAGACGTAAAGTGGGCAGGAGAAGCGCACTAGGACGAAGGTTTTGGGAAGGGCACGACTTCAGTCGTGCCGTCAGGATCAGATTTTGACGGGGCTTTAGCCCCTGAGGCAAATTCGGGTTTCAGGAGAAACAAATGTCATACAGCGATAAAGTTCTCGATCATTACTCCAACCCCCGCAACGTCGGCTCGATGGACAAGTCGAGCTCCGACGTAGGCACCGGCCTGGTCGGCGCGCCCGAGTGCGGCGACGTCATGAAGCTGCAGATCAAGGTCAACCGCGAAACCAACGTCATCGAAGACGCCAAGTTCAAGACCTTCGGCTGCGGCTCTGCCATCGCCTCATCCTCGCTCGCGACTGAGTGGGTCAAAGGCAAGACGGTCGACGAAGCCCTCGCCATCAAGAACATGGACATCGTGAAGGAGCTCGCGCTTCCTCCCGTGAAGATCCATTGCTCGGTGCTGGCGGAAGACGCAATCCGCGCCGCCATCGGCGACTGGAAAAAGAAACAGGAAGCCGCCGTCCCGGTAGCCGCCGAAGCGAAGTAATTCTGAGCGGCGAGCCATGAGCCACAAGCGGTGAGATCAGAACGAATCCGTTCGCGACTCAAAGCCGCGACTCGAAGCCGATTTATGACGACACTGACGCAACAACCCGCGCAAGCCCCCGCCAAAGGCATTCTCGTCACCGAGAAAGCCCTGGCCAAGGTGCGCATAGCCATGGCCAAGGAAGGCGTTTCGCCCGAGCAGGGCGGCCTGCGCCTAGGCGTGCAGGGCGGAGGATGTTCCGGACTGAGTTACAACGTCCGGTTCGATACGCAGCCGCGCGAGCGCGACCGCATCTTCCAGTTCAGCGACGTGCGCGTTTTCGTCGACCCGAAGTCGTTCATCTACCTGCACGGCATGACCCTGGATTATCAGGAAACGCTGATGCAACAGGGCTTCGTCTTCGTGAATCCTCAGGCATCGAAGTCGTGCGGCTGCGGCACTTCGTTCTCCGCCTGATGTGGGATGACGATGATTATGTGGCGCGGGCGCCCACGCCCGCGCGGCCAGCACCCGCGCGAAACTCCGCTCAGGTTGATTAGCGTGACGGCTTGTGAGACCCGCGTGTCTGTAGTTTGAGGAACAAGAATGACGAAATCCGCACTAACTGAAATCGGCGCCAAGCGCCTGCCAGAGGAAACCCACTCCTGCTGGTCCTGCGGATCTATGCTCGCCGCGCACTTCTGCGAATCCTGCGGCAAGGTGCAGCCCCCGGCCCCCTCAAACTATTTCGCTTTTTTCGGCTTGCCGCTGAAGCTGAATATCGATGTCGCAGCTCTGGAAAAAGATTTCTACGCGCTCAGCCGAAAGCTGCATCCCGATCTCAGCGCCGGCTCCGGCGGCCAGGAACAGGAGTGGAGCCTCGAACAAAGTTCCATGCTCAACGACGCCTACCGCACGCTGAAAGATCCCATCAAGCGGACGCAATATCTGCTGCGCCTCGAGGGCGTGGAACTGGAAGAACAATCGAAAGCAGCGACCGAACGGGCCCGCGCCTCAGGAGAGATAAAGAAACAGATCGTCCCGCCAGACCTGCTCGAAGAAGTCTTCGAGCTGAATATGCACCTTGAAGAACTGCGCATGAACAAGAAAGTCGGCGACGACGATCCCGCGCTGTTCGAAGAAATCGGCAAAGCGAAACTGTCTCTCGAAACGAAGTACGAAGCCCTTCTGCACGAACTGCAATCCGCGTGGAAAGACTGGGACAACGTGATCGATCGCGGTCCGGCAACGAACGCAGACGAGCGCACGCAGGTAAGAAACAAAATGGTGGACATACTAAACCGCCGCAATTACATCCGGAACCTGGTCCGGGATGTGAATGAGGCAATGGAAAGCTGAAGGAATTTAGTAATTGAGAAATTTCGTAATTGAGTAATTTGAACCGATTCAGTTTTCAATTTCCCAATTGCCAAATTACACAATTACTCAATCATTTATGGATCGCATCGTCGGCATCGACCTCGGCACCACGAATTCACTCGTGGCATTCATGCAAGGGGATACCCCTGTCGTCATCCCCGGCGACGACGGCCTCAACCTGCTGCCCTCAGTCGTCGCGCTCGACGCCAACAATCATCCTGTAGTCGGCAATGCCGCGCGCAACTCGCTGATTGAAAACCCCGAGCGCGCCGTCTACTCCATCAAGCGCCTTATGGGACGCGGCCTCGAAGACATTCAGGAAGAATTGAAACTCTTCCCCTTCCGCCTCGCCGACGACCTGCAGCCCGGCGAAGTCCTTCGCATCACTCTCGGCGACAAGACTTTCACTCCGCCGGAAATTTCCGCGCTGATTCTTCGCCAGCTCAAGCGCAGCGCCGAGCGCTTCTTCGGCGGCCCAGTCACAAAGGCAGTCATCACCGTCCCCGCTTATTTCAACGACGCGCAGCGCCAGGCCACAAAAGACGCCGGCCGCATCGCCGGACTCGAAGTCCTGCGTCTGGTCAACGAACCAACCGCAGCCTCGCTCGCCTACGGCCTCGATAAAAAGCAAAACGGCATCGTCGCGGTCTACGATCTCGGCGGCGGCACCTTCGACATTTCCATCCTCAAGCTGCATGACGGCATCTTCGAAGTCATCGCCACCAACGGCGACACCCATCTCGGCGGCGACGACATCGACAACCTGCTCATCACCATCGCCTTGGACGACATTCGCGGCGACCTCAATCTAGACCTGCGCCGCAACGCCGAAGCCGTGCAGGCCATTCGCAAAGCCGTCATCGACGCCAAGATCGCGCTCTCGTCCGAGCCCTCGATCAAGCTCGACATCGAGCTCCCCGGCGGCCAGCACTATCGCCGCGAGATCAGTCGTGAGCAGTACGAACAGCTGATTCAGCCCGTCATCGACCGCACCGTCGGCCCCTGCAAGCAGGCCACGAAAGATGCCGGCTTGAAGCCCGAGCAGATCGACGAAGTCGTCCTTGTCGGCGGTTCCACGCGCATTCCGAGAGTCCGCGCGCTGGTCAAAGAATTATTCCGCCGCGAACCGCACATCGATCTCAATCCCGACGAAGTCGTCGCGCTGGGCGCGGCCGTGCAAGCCAACATTCTCGCCGGTGGCTCCGAAGCCACCGAGAACATGCTGCTGCTCGACGTGACTCCACTCTCGCTCGGCATCGAAGTCGCCGGCGGCGTCACCGACAAAATCATTCTGCGCAACTCGACCATCCCCGCATCGGCCACGCAGCACTACACCACCCAGATCGACGGCCAGACCAACGTCGCCATCCACGTGCTGCAAGGCGAACGCGAACTCGCCACCGACTGCCGATCTCTCGCTCGTTTCGATCTCAAAGGCATTCCACCCATGGCCGCAGGCATCCCCCGCGTCGAAATAAAATTTCTCATCGACGCCAACGGCATTCTGCACGTTTCCGCGCGCGAGCAGCGCAGCGGCAAGGAAGCCGAAATTCAAGTCCAGCCTAGCTACGGCCTCACCGACGAGCAAGTCGAAGGTATGATCCTCGACTCCTTCGACAACGCCGAAGAAGATTTCCGAAAGCGCCAATTGATCGAAGCCCGCGCCGAAACTGCCACCATTCTCGCCGCGCTCGAAAAGGGCAAGAGGAGCCCAGCCTGGGGCGCGCTCACCACCGATGAAAAAAAGCAGATCGCTAAAATGGAAAAGTCCCTGGCCGCGGTCAACCAGGAAGAAGACTATCAGGCGATCCGCAAAGCCATCGACACGCTGAACCAAGGCACGATGCGCCTCGCCGAACTCATGATGGACACCGCCGTTTCGACGGCGCTAAAAGGTAAGAACATGGACGACACGGATCTGGGCGAAGGCCCGAGCGCGCCTCATCCCATGGCACCGCCAGAGTTCCAGTAGTTGTAGCGCCGGCGTCTCGCCGGCTGTCGCGAGGGCGTCTCGCCCTCGCACCGTAGAGCGATACGAAGTTGAAAGTAACTGAGGAGCAGTCATGTCAGAAGAAAAAACGCAAGGAGCCGGCACCGCCACTGAAGACGCGCCCGGCGAAAACACAGTCCAGGTCACCTTCCTGCCCGAGGACAAGACCGTCCAATTCGAACACGGCAAAATGCCCTACGAATATCACGGCAAGGAAGAATCGATCCTCGACGTGGCGTTGAACCATCACATCACGCTCGACCACGCCTGCGGCGGCAACAACGCCTGCACCACCTGTCACATCTGGGTGAAGGAAGGCGCCGAAAATCTCTCGCCCATGGACGACGACGAGGCCGACCGGTTGGACATGGCCGCCGATCTCCAGTTAAACTCGCGTCTCGGCTGCCAGGCGCAAATTACCAAACCCGGCAAAGTCGTCGTCGAAATTCCCGCGTGGAATCGGAATTACGTTTCCGAGGAACACTGAGTTTCCGAGGAATACTAGTTTCGAGCAATACTAGGTTCCGAGGTTACGTAAAAATAGGAGCACTGAGGATGGCCAAGCAACTGACCTGGGACGACGCCGAAGACATCGGCATTTTGCTGTCCGAAACTCACCCCGAACTCGATCCGCTCGCCGTGCGCTTCACTGACCTGCACCGCTACGTCACCGAACTCCCTGATTTCGCCGGCGATCCCAAAGCCTCAAACGAAGGCAAGCTGGAAGCCATCCAGATGGCGTGGAACGAAGAAGTCCAGGACCGCACCCAAGGCTGACCTCCTCCATTGGCGTTGAAGTGATGCGCCGATACGAATTCTGTCTCCAAATTGGCACGCTTTTCTTCAAGTTCGCAAAAATTTTACAACTTCGTGACAAATACCTGACCCGCCCCGCCTATTCTGGTTTCCATAGAGGGTCCTCGACCACTCGTCGGCCCTTCTCTCTCTGTGTGGCCCAACTGCGAAGGGCACGGCTCCAAGCCGTGCCCTCATTTTTTTCTCGAACCCAGAAATTCCCGCTTACCCCACCGACACCGGCGCCGCCTCTTCCACATTCGCCTCCCGCAGAAACTTCGCCGCTTCTTCCGGTGGCGTGGGATTGATATAGAAACCCGTGCCCCACTCAAATCCCGCCGTCTTGGTTAGCTTGGGCATGAACTCAATGTGCCAGTGATAATGATCGTTGGTCGGATCCTGCGCCGGCGAAGTATGAATCACCAGATTGTAAGGCGGATTGTCCAGCACCCGGTCCGCCCGCCCCAGCAAGTCCTTCAACGCACGCGCCAGATTCTCAAACATATGCGACGACGAGTTCTCAAACGCCGACTCATGCTGCTTGGGCAAAATCCAGGTCTCGAACGGAAAGCGCGGAGCATACGGCGCCAGCGTGAGAAAATTCTCGTTCTCGGCCACCACGCGAGTTCCGCTATCCATCTCCTGCCTTATGATGTCGCAGAACACGCAGCGTTCCTTATATAGAAAATACTGCTTGGCCCCTTCCAATTCCTGGGTCACGTTAATGGGCAGAATCGGCAGCGCGATCAACTGCGAGTGCGAGTGTTCCAGCGACGCCCCCGCCGCTTCCCCATGATTCTTGAAGATCAGGATGTACTTGAACCTTCGATCCTTCTTCAGATCCAGAATCCGGTCGCGGAACGTCCATAGAACATCCTCAATCCGTTTGGGAGGCAGAGTCGCGAGGCTAGCGCTGTGGTCCGGAGTCTCAATAATGACCTCGTGCGCACCGATCCCGTTCATGCGATCAAACATGCCCTCGGCCTGCCGGTTCAGCGTACCTTCAATTCCCAAGGCCGGGAACTTATTGGCCACCACCCGCACGGTCCAGCCCGGGGTGTCCCGCTGCGGTGCCGGTCCGCCGTTCGTGTTCGGACGGTAGGCCTGAATCTCCGGCGGCGTCTTGCTCTCGTTCCCGTAGCAGAAGGGACAGAATCCCCCCTTGATCTTCATATTCTCGCGTACAAAATCGGTTGGGCGCTTCGCCCGGTCCGTCGAAATAATCACCCAACGGCCAACAATCGGATCTTTTCTCAGCTCAGGCAATTACGGAATCCTTTCCATGCGGTCGCGCAAACTTCTTATTTTACGCCGACACTTTTTACCTCGACAAGGAAGCGTTGCGAAACACTTCAATCTCCGGACGGGCGCCCGGATGCGGGTAGTATACGCTGACCACATCGAATCTCCACTGGCACGTTGGTGGAAGCCCTTTCAGATATTCCCGTGCCACCTGAGCCACCTCGCGCCGTTTATGCCGGTCCACCGCCGCCTCCGCTGTCTTCACATCGCGCGACGTCCGCGTCTTAACCTCAATGAAACAAATAACATCTGTTTCCCAGCCGATCAGGTCGATCTCTCCCCGGCAGCGTGGCGACCTAAAATTCCGCGCCACCATCGCATAACCCAGCTTCCGCAAGTGAAAGTACGCGTCCTCTTCCCCCCGCGCGCCAGTGCGCAGGTGCCGCGGCCGAGGGTCCGCCGCCAGCACCCGCTGGGCAACCCAATCCAGGCTATAAATAACGGTTCGCGTGAGGGCGGCAGGAAGCATGATTCAACCTTCACTGTATCGGGCCGGGATGCGATTCCCTCACAAAACCGGCGAGTTTAACCTCAGGTCTTCCCGGAAAGGGAAACCCGAGGCTCCGCGAGGACGAGGGTCCGCCCCGAGAAACTACGCGCCCACGGCCGCAATGCACTCTTCCAGCACATCCACCGCGACGTCGGCCTCTTCCTTCGTGACCACCAGCGCTGGACAAATCCTCACCGTGCTCGGCCCGCAGCCCAGGAACAACACCCCGCGTTCGAACGCCTTCTCAACAATGAGGTCCCGCTCAGCACTCCCGTATTCCTTGGTGACTTTGTCCTTGACGATCTCGACCCCGATCATCAACCCGCGCCCGCGCACATCGCCCACGAGTTTGTATTTCGAAGGCCAGTCCGCCATGCGCTTCATCATGTGAGCGCCCACGCTGGCCGAGTTTTCCAGCAGATGCTCTTTCTCGATCACGTCGAGCGTAGCCCGCGCGGCCGCAATGCAAACCGGATTTCCCCCAAACGTCGACGCATGCGAGCCCGGAACCCAGTCCATAATCTCCGCCCGCGTCATCGTGACTCCCAGCGGCATGCCCGACGCAATCCCCTTCGCTATGCAAACCATGTCGGGCTGAACTCCGGTATGCTCCACCGCAAACCACTTCCCCGTGCGCCCCATGCCGCTCTGCACTTCGTCCACCACCAGCAGGATGCCGTGCCGGTCGCAGATGCGACGCAGTTCCTGCATGAAAACTTTCGGCGCGATAACATATCCGCCCTCGCCCTGCACCGGCTCGACAAAAATCGCCGCCACTTCTTCCGGAGCCAGAATCGTCTTGAACAGTTTCTCTTCGATAAAGCGCGCGCAGCCCAAAGCAAAGTCCTCACCCTCCTGCGCTCCACCCGAACAGTTACGATAAATATCCGGATACTGAATATGCGTCACGCCCGGCACCAGCGGTGCGAACCGCCGCTTCTGCTGCGGCTTCGACGCCGTCAGCGACAACGCACCCATGGTCCGCCCGTGAAACGCTCCAAAAAATGCGATCACGCTCTGCCGCTTGGTGTGGTAGCGCGCCAGCTTCAGAGCACACTCAACCGCCTCCGCACCAGAGTTGCCGTAGTAAATGCGATGCGGCCCCGGCATAGGCGCAATCTTCGACAGCCGCGCCGCCAGCTCGACCATGCTCTCGTAATAAAAATCCGTCCCCGACATGTGGATCAGCTCGCCCGCCTGCTTCTGAATCGCGGCCACCACATCAGGATGGCAATGTCCGGTCGAGGTCACGGCAATGCCCGCCGAAAAATCAAAAAACTCATTGCCGTCCACGTCGGTCACCACAATCCCGCGCCCGCTCTTGGCCACCAGAGGATACGACCGCGTATACGACGGCGAAATATATTTCTCGTCCCCCTCAAGCACGCGCTTGGCGTTCGGCCCTGGCAGGGCAGTCTTGATCTTGGGTCCGATTGCGGTCATGGTTTTCGTGGTCATGATATTTCTCCTTGGGTAGCGGCCAGTAACTTCCGGAACTGGTTTCGCAAAGATCGGGAAGGCACGACTCGCGCCATGCCAAGATTCGGGAAGGGCACGACTTCAGTCGTACCGCTAAAGCGCTAGATGATTCGGGCTTTAGCCCCTGAGGGTCCGCCTCTGCTCCTGGAAACACGCGAGCCGAAGCGAATCAGTGGAGGATGAAGGGAATTAATCGCTACCGAACAGACTAGGACGCAGCCGCGAAGGCAGATTCGCCCGATAGCGCCGCGGACACACCAAGCAATGCAGCCAGCACTCGGGCAGATGCGAATTGGGTTTGTTGCGCAGCATCGGAAACCGTCGACATCACTGATCCATTATAGCTGGACTGCCCGTGCAGCGTAACCCCCAAAAGTAACTAACGGACAGGAGACGCAGTCGGAACTCACTGGGCGGGCCAACGGGTAGTCGAAATTCTCCACCAAACGTGAGTTCGCTAGCTCACTTTCCCGGCGCAAATGTATGAAGGGATGAAGGCGTTAGAAGTTTTTCCGCTTCCTCATATCCTTCGGAAAAGTCGTAGTCCCATCGAGGCGGGACTGCAAACACGTACTTTTCATTTCGCCCAAGTTCTGCCGGTTCGATTGGAGCTGCACTCACGATCGGACCATCGTTCCACTGGGCGATTGTGAAGATCATGATCGGCATGTCTTCTCGGGGATTTTCCTGCGTCCATTTAGGGTGCCTGATTCGCAGTTCAGGCCCCCGATACTCCCTCGCCACGCTACCATCATCCCTGAGAACACTGCCTCGCCACTCTGACCACTGGACTCGGTAGCCTTTCCACGATTCAGGCAAAGTAAAACTGAAACCGTATGTTGTATTTCTGTATTCGATGGCTCTCGTCTGACTCGCAGCGGGCTGATGCTTCTGGCTGGTTAAGGGTGCTTGCTGCGCCCATCCCGAGACTGTGAGCGCGAAGATGAGGGACGCTGCGTTGAGTGATTGTCGGGAACGTGTCCAGATCGCGGCTGCTAATTCCATTGCTCCTGCCTTCCGTTCCAGCTTGAATGCTGTTCGGACAGCAATTGGAGCACCACAAGAGGCAACAATGTGCTGAGGCTGGTTAGGACGCTACTGGCACATGGCAGAGTGTCGGAAGCCACACACTGCGGTTGAATCGCCACACGGGTTTATCTTGGTTGAAGTCTTTTGACTTCCTCCCGTCCCGGCCCTACCATGGCATGACCCAACGGCGGCCACTTCGCTCGATCACCCCATGCTCGAACAGACCATCTCTCACTACCGGATCATCGAAAAGCTCGGCGGTGGTGGCATGGGCGTCGTCTACAAGGCTGAGGACACGCGTCTCGGCCGTTTCGTCGCCCTCAAATTCCTTCCCGACGATCTTGCCCAGGACCGCCAGGCCCTCGAACGTTTCCGCCGCGAAGCCAAAGCCGCCTCCGCGCTGAACCATCCCAACATCTGCACCATTTACGACATCGGCGAAGAAGGCGACCGCACCTTCCTGGTCATGGAGTTCCTCGACGGCGCCACTCTAAAGAACCTGATCGGCAGCCGTGCCATGGAGCTCGAAACCATCCTCTCCCTCGGCATCGAAATCGCCGACGCCCTCGACGCCGCCCACGCCGGCGGCATCGTCCACCGCGACATCAAGCCCGCCAACATCTTCGTCACCAAACGCGGCCACGCCAAAATCCTCGATTTCGGCCTCGCCAAAGTAAAAGCAACTCCCGCGACCGGCACGCAAAGCGCGGAAGTCACCGCACCCACATCTGTCGTTGTGGAAGAACATCTCACCAGCCCCGGTTCCACTATCGGCACCGTCGCCTACATGTCGCCCGAGCAAGCCAAAGGAAAAGAACTCGATCCCCGCACCGATCTGTTTTCCTTCGGTGTCGTGCTCTATGAAATGGCTACCGGAACTCTGCCGTTCCGCGGAGAAACCTCCGCGCTCATCTTTCAATCAATCCTCGACCGCGCCCCGGTTTCCCCCATCCGCCTGAATCCCGACCTTCCGCCCAAGCTCGAAGACGTCATCAACAAGGCGCTCGAAAAAGATCGCAACCTGCGCTACCAGAGCGCCGCCGACATCCGCGCCGACCTGCAACGCCTGAAGCGCGACACCGACAGCGGACGCGCCATCGCCCACAGCTCCGGTTCCGTGCCCGCCGCCGCCGAATCGGGACCGTCTGCGGTAACGACGCCACCCTCGCCGCATCCACCTTCTTCGCACCCCGTCGCCGTGTCGTCCGGAGTATCGTCCGGAGTATCGTCCGGAGTGTCGCCCGCAGCCGTGTCGTCCGCCGCAGCTTCGGCAGCCGTGACCGCCGTCTCCCCGCCCAGGAAATCCTCGATGCTTCTTGTGCTCGCGGTGGGCGTGCTCGTTCTCCTCATCGCCGCCGGCCTCTACTTCCGCTCCCGGCAATCCGCCAAGCTCACCGAGAAAGACAGCGTCCTGATTGCCGACTTCGTCAACACCACCGGCGATGCCGTTTTCGATGGCACCCTCAAGCAGGCCCTCGCTGTGCAACTGGAGCAGTCGCCCTACCTGAACATCGTTCCCGAATCCAAGATCCGCGGGGCTCTTCGCCTCATGGGCCGGTCCGCCGATGAGCGCCTCTCCACCGAGGTTGCCCGCGAAATCTGCCAGCGTCAGGGGATCAAGGCTATGCTGACCGGCAGCATCGCCAGCCTCGGCGATCACTACGTGGTCACCCTCTCTGCGCTCAATGGCGGCACCGGCGATTCCCTGGCCCGCGAGCAGGTTGAAGTCGACAGCAAAGAGCAGGTGCTGAAAGCGCTCGACAAAGCCGCCTCCGACCTTCGTCAGAAAATGGGCGAGTCGCTGGCTTCGGTCCAACAGTTCGCCAAGCCGCTCGATCAAGCCACCACTTCATCCCTTGAGGCGCTGCAGGCCTTCAGTCTCGGTAACGAAGAACATCAGAACTTGCGAGAAGACGCTGCCCTGCCCCACCTGAAGAAAGCTGTGGAACTGGACCCGAATTTTGCCATGGCCTGGGCCACACTGGGAGTCGTGTATTCCAATGTGGGTCGCAACACCGAGGGCGCGCAGGCAGTCATGAAGGCCTATGACCTCCGCGACCGTACCAGCCAGCGCGAAAAGTTCTATATCCAGGCGCACTACTATACCGAAGTCACCATCGATGACGAAAAGGCCCTGCAGGTCTACGCTGAGTGGCGTCAGATTTATCCGCGCGATACCACTCCGTATGACAACGCGGCCTTGGCGTACTCCACGCTGGCCCAGCCCGAAAAGGCCCTCGATTTCGCTACCCAGGCCCACCGCATCAACCCACATGATCGCTATGCCTATGACAATATGGCTACCGCTTATGAGGCTCTGAACCGGTTCGACGAGGCCAGGAGCATCGCCGATGAGGCCGTGGCGAATAAATTCGATGGCATTGCGGTTCACTTCGTGCTCACAGACTTGGCCTACATGCGCGGTGACCACGCCGCCTGGGAGCACGAACTCAAGCAGGGCGAGGGCACTGCCGACGAGCCTTTCCTGCTCTTCTTCAATGCCAACTGGCAGGCCGCCCTGGGAAAACTCAAGGCATCGCACGAACTCTGGCCCCGCGCCCGCCAGGAAAGCATCAGCATCGGCGCCAAAGACTTCGCTGCCGCTCTCTGGGCGTTCGAAGCCAACAACGACGCCCTGTTCGGATACCCTGCCGAGGCCCGGCAAAAAGCTTTACATGTGCTTGACCTCTCGAGCGATCCGGATGCCCGCATTTTCTCGGCATCAGTTTTAGCGGCTGTGGGCGACCTCCAAAAATCGGCTTCGATCGTGGCTGGCCTCGAACATGCATTTCCCGACAACCACTTCCTCCAAACCGTCTCCCTCCCCCAGGTGAAAGCCTTGCAGCAGTTCCAGAAAAACCAGCTCTCCGAGGCCATCACCACGCTTGAGACTCTTCGTCCCCACGAACTGGGAACTGGCCCCCGCGGCGCAGGCGTCTCTCCGATTTTTCTGCGCGGCACCATCTACCTCAAAATGCGCGATGGCGCGAAAGCGGCCGCCGAGTTTCAACGCATTCTCGATCACCGCGGCGCCGCCGGCTTTGCCCCGGAATATCCCCTGGCGCACCTCAATCTCGCCCGCGCCTTCGTGCTCCAGGGCGACAATGCCAAAGCCCGCACCTCCTACCAGGACTTCTTCGCCGCCTGGAAAGACGCCGACCAAGACGTGCCGATTCTTAAGACAGCCAGGTCCGAATACGACAAGCTGAAATAGGTTTCACAGAAAGGCCAGAAATCATGGCGGAGAACAAGACCAAACCCACCCAACTAAGCGTGACGGCGTTTATCAATGCCATCACGGATCCAGCCCGGCGCCTTGATGCCAAGACGCTGGTCAAGATGATGCAGGAAGCCTCCGGGGAAAAGCCGCAGATGTGGGGACCATCCATCATTGGTTTCGGCAGCTATCACTACAAGTACGAGAGTGGGCGGGAAGGCGATATGCCGATCGTCGCTTTTTCCTCGCGAAAGGCTGCAACGGTTCTGTACGGCGTCGCCGGGGCTCGAGAACTGCTGCCCAAACTTGGCAAATACACCACGGGCAAGGGCTGTCTCTACATTAAGAACCTTGCGGATGTCGACCACGAAGTACTCCAGACCATGGTCGCAAAAGCCGTCGCTGTGACAAGATTGCGGGGCTCGCAGACTGCGTAGCCTCTGAAATCATTTACGTAAATCGACATTCCCCAACTTTCGAATCCAACCCACCCCCACCCTCGTCTGATATCTTTTAACTTCCCCAGTACCTCACGACAATGCACTCCGCACAGCGCCCAGCCCGGTGGATGGTAATTCTTGCCTTCGGACTCGTCTACTTGTTCTGGGGCTCGACCTATCTCGCCATCGACATCGCGGTCGAGACCATTCCTCCCGCTCTCATGTGCGGGGTGCGGTTCTCGATTGCCGGAGTAATCATGCTGGCGGTTTGCGCCGCCACCGGACGGAAAATTTTCTATTCTCCCCGGCAGATCGCGCTGGCTGCGGTCGTAGGTCTGTTGCTGCTGATGGGCGGCAACCTGACGCTCTCCTATGCGGAACTGACGGTATCGTCAGGCCTCGCGGCGCTGATCATCGCCATCACCCCGCTGTGGTTTCTGGTGCTCGACCAGCTCCTGCTCGGCGACCACCACATTTCCCGACGCGGCAAAGTAGGACTGTTCCTCGGAATTCTCGGCCTGTTCGTCCTCGTCTTCCCGCAGCTGCGAAGCGGCAGCATGGGCCACCGCGAATTCTGGGCCTCCATCAGCCTGATCGCCGGATCATTCTCCTGGGCCCTGGGCTCAGTCCTGTCCAAACGCTGGCAGTCCGGCATGGACGTCTTCAGCTCCACCGGCTGGCAAGTCACCGCGGCAGGAGTCGGCAATCTCGCCTTCGCGTTATTCGCCGGCGATCTCTCCCGCGTCCGCTGGACCACCCGCAGCCTCAGCGCGACCATGTACCTGGTAGTCTGCGGCAGTTGGATCGGCTACACCGCCTATATCTACCTGCTCGAACACGTCCCCACCCCCAAGGTTTCAACCTACGCGTATGTAAATCCCGTCGTCGCCGTATTCCTCGGCTGGCTGATCCTCCACGAACGCGTCGACCGTTTCATCCTCGCGGGAAGCGCCATCGTGGTCCTGTCGGTAATCCTGGTCACCAGCGCAAAAGTAAAAGAGAAGGCAGTCGCAGATGAGCTTCCCGCGGTCGAAGCCGCGGGAGACTAGCTCGCGTATGTAGGATCGCGGATGTAAGATCACGCGAGATCAGGAATGTGAGATCAGAGGAAGGCCGCAAAAGTTTTGTCATCCCGAGCAACGCGAGGGACCTAGGTTCTTGCCTGCGCCACCTGTCTCGTCGCCTTCGGCAAACACCCAGATCCCTCGCTCCTCTCAGGATGACAAATTCAACAGTCTCCGAAACAGATCCGAGGCCGAACGAAGACCGAACACCCAACAGGCTCGCCTCACCTCGACCCCTCTTCCTCCTCCTCCGCATCACTCACCACATCCACCACATGCCCGCGAATCGCAAACGTCTGCCTCGCCCCTCCTCCAGCCTCAAAGCTCACCCGCACCGGACTCCGCCGCCACGCCGGCGCCGCACAAGCCGAATCCGGCGCCGCATCTTCACTCACACCCTCACTCGACAATTCTTTCTTCAACACCGGCTTGCGTCGGCTGAGTTGCGCCACCATCGCATAAGTTTTTTTCCCATCGTCCGCCACTCCGCAATAAGCCACATAATCGCGATACCAACTCGCGGGCGAGTAATAAGCATCGAACTCCGGCAGATTGATCGCCGAAACCCGCCCCGTCACCCGGTCCACCATCAGCCACCCCCCGCGCTGCCACTGCCAGCGCGGCCCAGAATCCTCTGGCAAACTATCATTCACCCGAAACACCCGCCGCACCACAAACAGCCGGTCCGTCACTTCGTGCGGCGCGCCAAGGGTGTACTCCTTCACCCGTCCATCCACAATCAGCGCGCGGATCTTGATACTTGTGGGCTTGCCCTCCGCCGCCGCACCCGTGAACCACTGCGTCGAAGTCCACTTCCCAAACGTAATCACGTGGACTTTCACAACCGCGCTCGCCGAGCCCATCAGCAGCACCGCCCCGACCAGCCAGCCGCCAAGCAACATTCGCGGCGTCCTCCACGCAGCCGTCCTTCGCACAATCCCCATGAGCCGAGAGTAGGCACCGACCAGAGGACAAAGCAAGGTTTCCGATCACGTCCGTGAAAAACGACGTGCCAAAGTGGGAATAGGAGATTCACACAAAACAGTGGTACTGTTTCAAAAAGCTGGTATGGGTCCGCCGAAAAGGGGAGAATGACTGTAGAATTGAAGGTCTAGAATAACGATTTTTACCGTTACCGTTCCGCCTCGCCGCTCGTGGCCGGAGTCGCAGACAACTTCGAGAGCACGAATCAGCTTCTTATCACGATATGGGTGATCTTCTACCAAGACGTCGCGCTCCCCGCATCCTGGTCGTCGACGACCAGCCCAGCATCGCCGGCCTGATGAGCCAGTTGCTGACCATGCGCGGCTACGACGTGATGACCGCCTGCAACGCCGAGCAGGCCGAGGCCGAAGTCCGCCGCCAACTCCCCGACCTCATCCTTTCCGATGTGATGATGCCGGGCAAATCCGGTTACGATTTCTGCCGCAGCCTGAAGGAAAATCCCGCCACCCGTCTGATCCCCTTCGTGCTGATCACCGGACTCAGCGATACCAGCGACAAAGTGCGCGGCATCGAAGCCGGCGCCGACGACTTCCTCAACAAGCCCGTCCTCGCCGAGGAACTCATCGCCCGCGTGAAGTCACTGCTCCGACTCAAAGAATTCACCGACGAACTGGAAACCGCCGATTCCGTCCTCTGCACTCTCGGTCTCATTGTCGAAGGCCGCGACCCCTACACCGAGGGCCACTGCGAACGCCTCTCCGTCCGCGCCTCCGATCTCGGCCGCCACCTTGGCATGGACGAAGATTCCATCCTCGCGCTCAAACGCGGCGGATATCTGCACGATCTCGGCAAGATCGCCGTGCCCGACGAAATTCTGAAAAAAGGCAGCGACCTTACCCCCTCCGAGTGGGTGGTCATGAAACTCCATCCCATCACCGGCGAAAATATCTGCCGCCCCCTACATTCCCTGCGTCTCGTTCTCCCCATCATCCGCTACCATCACGAACACTCCGATGGCTCCGGCTATCCCGACGGCCTGACCGCATCCGAAATTCCTGTCCTGCCCCGAGTTCTGCAGGTCGTCGACGTCTACGACGCCCTCCGCACCGCCCGCTCTTATAAGCCCGCCCATACGCATGAACAGGCCGCCCAAACCATGCGCGAAGAAGCCGCCCGCGGCCTCTGGGACGTGGATCTAGTCGCCGAATATTTCTCCATGCTCGAGCAAAAACGCCAGGTAGCGTAACCCGGTTCTCAGGGTTCTTGGGGTTTATTCCCGACTTCTGAAAACTCATGATTCGAATCCGGTCGATTCGTATCAGGGCATCACCCTGCGAATTTCCGAAATCCCAAACCCCCACGTACAATGACAATGCTTTCCAAGCGAATCAGCCCTCAACTTCAGTGTCTGAGAACTGAGAACCGAGAACTGAGAACTTCTTTTGGAATACAGCATCGTCATCCCCGCCTACAACGAGAGCGCCCGCCTGGGCACAACCCTCGAAAAAGTGCTGGCCTACGTCCACGCTCAAGCCTGGGACGCCGAAGTCATCGTCGTCAACGACGGCTCGCGCGACAACACCGCAGACATTGTTCTCTCATTCACGAAAAAAGATCCGATGCTCCGCCTCCTGGAAAATCCCGGCAACCGCGGCAAAGGCTACAGCGTGCGCCACGGCATGCTCAACGCCCGCGGCCAAATCGTCCTCTTCACTGACGCCGACCTCTCCTCCCCCATCGAAGAAGCCCCCAAACTTTTCGCGGCCCTCGACCAAGGCGCCGACATCGCCATCGGATCCCGCTGGCTGCGCGCCGAAACCCAAACCCAGCGCCAGCCTCTTCACCGCCAACTCTTCGGCCGCATCTTCAACCTAGCCCTCCGCCTCACCCTCGGCCTGCACTTCGCCGACACGCAATGCGGTTTCAAAGCCTTCAAACAACCCGCGGTTCAGGCCATCTTCCCGCTGCAAAAAATCGAACGCTGGGGCTTCGATCCCGAAATCCTGTTCCTCGCCCAAAAGCTGAAATTCAAAGTGAGCGAAGTCTCCGTCGCCTGGGCCCACCGCGACGGCACCAGCATCAACCCCCTGGTCGACGGTTCCCGCATGGTACTGGAGATGTTGCGAATCCGCTGGTACGCCCTGACCGGTAAATACAACGAAGATCCCGCGCCCGCCGCGGGCTTTTGATTTTCGCTGGCGCCAATAACACTGTGGTTGCCCCATCCTAGCCGCGCCTTTTGCGGCTAGGGTGGGAACCGCAAACGCATCCACAATAGGGTTTGATCGACAGACACGGTGGGGTGCCCCACTTCTCGCGTCACTTGCGAGAAGTGGGAACCACGAACGCATCTACAATAAAACCCGACCTCAATTCTCAAAACTCACACCGACTTCTCAGCCCTTCACCGCCTCCACCACCCGCCGCCCCATCTCCGCAGTCGAAATCGCCCCACTCGATTTCCCCGCCAAATCCGCCGTCCGCGCCCCCGACCCCAAGACCGCCGACACCGCCTCCTCAACACACTCCGCTTCCCTCGCCAACTGAAACGAATGCCGCAACATCATCGCCACCGACAAAATCGCGCCCAGCGGATTCGCAATTCCCTTCCTCGCAATATCCGGCGCCGACCCATGCACCGGCTCATACAGCCCGACTGCCCCGCCAATACTCGCCGAAGCCAACAGCCCCAGCGACCCCACCACCCCGCCCGCCTGATCCGAAAGAATGTCGCCAAACATATTCTCCGTCAACAGGACATCAAAATCCCCAGGCCGCTGCACCAGCAGCATCGCCGCCGAATCCACATACTGGTGCCCCAGCTTCACTTCCGGATAATCTTTCCCCACACGCGTGACTACCTCCCGCCACAGCCGCGAACACTCCAGCACATTGGCCTTGTCGACCGACAAAACCTTCCGCCGCCGCTTCATCGCCAGCTCAAACCCCACCCGTGCGATGCGTTCAATCTCAGGTTCACCATAGCGCATCGTGTTGATCGCGACCCGCGACCCAGCCTCACCCTCGATCGATCGCGGCAAACCAAAATAAGCTCCGCCCAAAAGCTCGCGTACGATCATAATGTCCGTCCCGCGCACCACCTCCGCCCGCAGCGGCGAACAATCCTCCAGCGCCGGAAAAAATACCGCCGGCCGCAAATTGGCGAACGCCCCCAACTCGCGCCGAATCCGCAACAGCCCCGCCTCCGGCCGCAAATGCCCCGGATTATGATCGAACGCCGGACTCCCCACCGCCCCCAGCAGCACCGCCGACGAAGCCAGACAAGCCGCAATCGTATCCGCCGGCAGCGGATCGTTCACCGCCGCCAACGCCGCCCCGCCAATCAGCTTGTGTTGAAGTTGAACCTGATGGCCCGACTTCTCGGCCACCACCTGCAAAACCGCCACAGCCTGTTCCGTAACCTCCGGACCAATGCCGTCGCCAGGAAGAATCGTGAGTTTCAAGAGCATAGGAGGGATTAAGTGATCGAGGAAATTTTAGACGATCGAGAGATCGAAAATTGAGTAATTGGGAAATTTAGTAATTGGGAAATTGAGAGCCTTGTGATTCCATCGAGTCCACCGAGAAGCTGTAGCCACGACGTTCAATTACTCAATTACCAAATTCCCCAATTACTCAATTCCCCTACACTCCCCACAAATAATCTTCCTGTTGCGTCTGCTCGTGTTGGGAATCGCTTGGCACCGGCACGCCAAACTCATTCGTCTGCGGCCCCACCGGAAACGGCTTCGTCGGTTCCACCACAGGCTCAGGGGATGCTTCGGTTGCCTGCGCATTCACAGCCGCCGCCTTCGCCGCAACCATCGGCTCAATCAGCGGCGTCGCCGATCCCGAAGGCTTATGCGTATCGCGAATCAATTCCAGCAAATGATGATCTTCCACTTTCTTGATCTTGTCCGCCAGCCGCACAAACCGCCGGTAAATATCGTCCAGCGCCCGCCGGTCAAACTGATATCCCAGTTGCTCGCACCGAATGCTGAGCGCGTGTCGCCCAGAGTGTTTGCCCAGCACCAGCTTCGAGTCCGGTACGCCCACCGACTGCGGCGTCATAATTTCATAAGTCAGCGGATTCTTCAGATATCCGTCCTGATGAATTCCCGCCTCGTGCGCAAACGCATTCCGCCCCGTGATCGCCTTATTCGGCTGCACCGGCACACCCGTAATCTCGCTCAGCATCTGGCTCGCCGCAAAAATCTGATCGCCCACCACCCCGGTTTCGTAAGCAAAACGATCCGGCCGCACCCGCATCGCCATCACAATTTCTTCCAGCGACGCATTCCCCGCCCGTTCGCCAATTCCATTAATCGTGCACTCCACCTGCCGCGCCCCCGCCGCCACTGCCGCCAGCGCATTCGCCACAGCCATTCCCAGATCATTGTGGCAGTGCGCCGAAATAACGACGCCCTCAATCCCCTTCACCCGCTGCCGGATCGTCGTGATCAAGTCCCCGAACTCGCTCGGGATCGTGTATCCAACCGTGTCGGGAATATTCAGCGTAGTCGCCCCGGCTTCCACCACCGCATGCAGCACACGGCAAAGAAAATCCGGATCAGTCCGCGTCGCATCCTCCGGCGAAAATTCCACATCATCGCAAAGCGACTTGGCAAACCGAATCGCGTCCCGCGCCTGCTCCACGCACTGATCGCGCGTAATCCGCAGTTTGTATTGCAGATGAATATCGGAAGTCGCCAGAAACACATGGATCCGCGGACGCGCGGCCTCCTTCAAAGCCTCCCACGCGCGCTCAATGTCGGGCCGGCAAGCCCGCGCCAGCCCCGCAATAATCGGACGCCGCACCACCGCAGCGATCGCCCTCACCGACTCAAAATCGCCATCCGACGCAATCGGAAACCCCGCCTCGATCACGTCCACTCCCAGCCGGTCGAGCTGATGCGCCAGGCGCAGCTTCTCCTGCCGGTTCATGCTGCAGCCGGGCGACTGCTCTCCGTCGCGAAGCGTCGTGTCGAAAATCGTGATGCGGGCTCGCTCTGCGCTCATTGCTCTCTGATCTCCCTCGCAACCAAACTAACCTGCTATGGTAAGGGCCGCGCCCGTAGAAGGAAAACTTATAATTCTTCAGCAATCATTAGCAACTATTGTAATATAAGCATTGCTAATCAATTCGGAAGAATTGATAAAGCCTCTGGTTCTAAGGAGTTTAGCCCTAAGGAGTTCAGCCCATGGAGCTTTCCCAACTCGAAGTCTTCCTTGCCGTCGCCCGCGAACACCGCTTCTCCCGCGCCGCCGAAAAACTCTACCGCACCCAGTCCGCCGTCAGCCAGACCATTCGCAAGCTCGAGACCGAGCTCGGCGAAGCCCTCTTCGACCGCTCCTCGCGCGAGGGCGTCCTCACCGACTCCGGCAAAGTACTGTTCGAATACGCCGAAAAACTCATCAATCTACGAACCGAAGCCGCCGAATCTCTCACCGAACTGCGCGAACTGCAAAAAGGCAAGCTGGTCATCGCGGCTAACGAATTCACCGTGCTCTACCTGCTCCCGATCCTCGCCGAATTCCGCCGCCTGCATCCTATGATCAAAATCACCGTCGAACGCGCCCTCGGCAGTCACATCCCCGACGACGTATTGCGCTACAGCGCCGAATTCGGCGTCTTATCCTACGAGCCCCAGGAACCCAGCCTGCACTCCGTCATCGTCTATCTCGACCAACTGGTCTTCGTCGTCCCGCCCAAGCATCCCCTCGCCGGCGCGCGCCAGGTCAGCATCCGCCAACTGGGCGCGGAATCCTTCGTCGCCCACATCGTCTCGTCCCCCTATCGCGAGAAAGTGCTGCAGCTTTTCAAAACTCACAAAACCCCGCTCCACATGGACCTGGAACTCCCCACTCTGCAAGCCATCAAACAATTCGTAGCCATGGGGAACGGAGTCGCGTTAGTCCCGGAGATCAGCGTGGAAACCGAATTAGCCAGAGGAGAACTGGTGGGAATCCCGGTGCGCGAACTTCAGCTGAAACGAAAGCTGCGCCTCATCTACCGCAAAGACGCCAACCTCTCGCACGCCGCCCGCGCCTTCCTAAAAGTAGCCGAAGCCGCCGCCATCAACCGCAAAGGCCGGTACCGTTTCCAGCGCGAGAATTAACGTAGGTTTTCGAGAGCCGTATTGGTGAAGGTGAAGGAACGATCTTTGATACTCAAAGGCGCGGAGCGGCGCCACATCTTAGCCCAGCGCTTCAAGCGCTGGGTCAGCCCATCCGAGGGCGAATCAGCCCCGGAGGGGCGACACAACCGCTTCATCAATCCGCGCAGACCTGCTCTTCCCGAAACGAAGCCAAAGCCGAATGCACCGACTCATGAACCTCTACCACCGAATCCAGATTCGTCAACGCGAGCAACGTCCGAACCACCCCAGTCGCGCCACACTTCAGCTCGACATTCTTCTCCCGCGCCCAAGTCTGAACCAAAGCCAGCTCTCCGATCCCCGCGCTGTCCATCGCACTCACGCCGCTCAGGTCCAGCACCACTCTCCGCGCCTGCGCCATAACTTCGCCGACCACGCGCGAGAACTCGGCCGCCTCATCGCGATATACGATGCGCCCCTGGCAGTGCACCACAATAACCCCGCCGCGATTGCATGTTTCCAGACTGAGTTTCAACTTCAACTCCTTATATAGTTCAAAGCCAGCCTCAATTCCCGGCTGCTCCGAGACTTGCAAATTCACGATTTGCCAATTCATGTCCATTGGTTGCATGCTAGTAGATAGACGCAGGTGCCTTGCTTTTGGCATCATGACAAACGGGTAAATTTTCATCCATCCTGCGAGCCCGCTGGCCCCGGCACGGCCGGGACAAATTTTGTGAACTGGGACATCTTGGGCATCCAGTACACTGCATCTAACAGATTTCGTTGACTCGAACCGTGTTTTGCCGGCGCAACCGCCGCGGAGGAATATTTCGTGCCAAAGTCTGCCACTATCCTGGCCTTCGTTGTACTGATATTGTTCTCGATCCCGATGGCGGCACAATTCAACGGTCTTCTTCCCAACGGCAACGTTTACGCCGGCGTCTCTTACGGCCAGCTCACCGACCAAATCAACAAGCAGAGTTATCGCGGTTTTGAGGGCTCCTTCGAAGCCCTTCCCTTCACCCGCTTTCCTCGCATCGGCCTCGTCGCCGACGCCGGCGGTTACTTCCGAACCGGAGTTACGCAATACACCTTTCTCGGCGGTCCGCGCCTTTCTTTCTCTTCCGGAAAATGGCGTCCCTTCGTGCACGCTATGGCCGGCATCCGCCACGTAAACTCCGAAGGCTTCATCTACAATCCTCTCGCCATCGACGTCGGTGGCGGCGCCGATTACAAACTCCCCTTCAAGAACTTCTCCTGGCGCGTGCAAGGCGACTACTTGCGCGGCCACTACGGCAGCGCTAGTCAGAACGATTACCGCGCTTCCACTGGAATCGTCTGGCGCTTCTGACGACGGACATACAGTTCTTTCGCACTACCGCAACTGTCATCCCGACCGAAGCTGGAGCGAAAGCGACGGCGCAGTGGAGAGCCTGCCCTGAGCGAAGCCGAAGGGGACCTTGGGTTTGTCCGAATCTCTCCAGAACTTTATCCTTTAGCATGGGTTTAATCGATCCCAGAAAGGGAGAACCTCCTCATGCTCAAGTCTGCGTTGATCTCCATTCCGCTCTTTCTTTTTTCCGCCCTCGCAAACGCCCAGATCCCAACCTCGGGAAATATATTTGTGGGATATTCCTTCGAGAACGCCAGTTCCTCCGCCCTCGACAATATCGATCGCCCCAATCTGCAAGGCTGGGAAGGTTCTCTCGAGGGGAAACTGGCGCCGTTTTTCGGCATCGTGACCGATTTCAGTGGCCACTACGGCTCGCAGACTTTTACTGAGCTCACGCCGAGCGGACCAATCAACGTGAGCGTGACCGGCCACGAGTATGAAGTCCTGTTTGGCCCGCGAATCTCCGTGCCCGTCGGCAAGATCACTCCCTTTGGCGAGTTCTTGGTCGGCCTCGCGCACATCAGTTCGAGCGGATCGGGCGCGGGATTCCCCTCCAACACTTCCTTCGCCACCGCCGTCGGCGGAGGCATCGATTATAAAATCTTTCGCCCCGTCGCCTTGCGCGTCGAAGGCGACTATCTCCGCACCAATTTTTTCAGCACCAGTCAGAACAACATACGCCTGTCGACCGGCATAGTCTTCCGCTTCTAAGGCCACCCCGTCGTCGGGAAGCGGCTTTGAAAGGGCGCGGCTTTAGCCACCCAAAGCAAAACAGGATCCAGCTGGTTGGCTGAATCCTATTTTGTGTGGCCGGCAAAACTCGTTTCAAATCGAAGAGAGCAATCGATCCACCACTAGGTTGTCATCCCGACCGGAGCCGGAGCGAAAGCGACGGCGCAGTGGAGGGACCTCGGGTTCGCCCAAGCCGAACCCACGCTCCGCAGCTCCCGAGCCGAGCCCTACCCCCGCGGCACGCTGTCTGCCCAATACTTGTGATCCCGCAAGAAATACTTCTCGTTCCAGTAATTCATCGCAGTCCACAAGAACAACCATCCCACGCGGAAATGTCCCATCTTCTTGAACCGCCGGTTCGTCGTGTACACTCCGCCGCGCACCACCGCGAAGCGCCGCCGCTCCACCTGCTGGCTCAACCGGTAATCTTCCGCAAACAGAATCTGCTCATGAAACCCGCCCAGCTCCCAGAATTTCTTCCGTTCAAAAAACATAAACATCCCCGTAGCAAACGGACGGTGTATATACGACAGATACTGAAAAAAATCATTCCCCGCATAGAACGCCTTGTCCAACCAGCTGCCTTCCTTGCACAAAATGTTCGTTGTGACGCAGTGCAGTTGCTTGCTCTGTGCCCGCTCCACGCAGCGCCGCACCAGCGACCGGTCCGCCAGTTCAATGTCCGCATCCAGAAACAGAACATAAGGAGTATCCGCCAGCGCCGCGCCCTGGTTGCGCCCCACCGATGGCATCCCGCCCCGAATCACGCTCACATTCAAGCGGTCGCGGAAATTCATCACAATCTCCGGCGTTCCATCCGTCGAGTTCGCGTCAGCGACCAACACCCTCGTACTCGACATCTTCGTGTAATCCTGATTCGTCAGCGAAGTCAGCAAGCGCGGAATCAGTTTCGCTTCGTTCTTCGCCGGAATCACGATCGTCACTTCGCTTGGCATCAACCTCGCCGTATTCGTGCTCGTTGTAGTCATGGATTTTTGCCCCCGTTTCATCGACCGTCAGATAAGTCAGCCGCGAATCCACCCACCCGCCCGAGTTGTAGTAATGAACCCCATCCTGTTCCACGTGAATCGCCTCGTGCGTGTGCCCGCAAAAAATCCGGTCCGCCCCATGCTGCCGTGCGTAGCTGAGCGCACCCGATGCCACCTTCGGCGACATGCGCAGCCACCGCGTATTCAGCCGGTCAATCAGCCGCGTAATCGGCTTGCTCTTAAAGTCCAGCTTCTGCAACTGCAGAAACAGCGACGTCCCCCACTGGCTCAGCCGCACCCGGTTCACCTGAAATCCATCAAACTGATGTCCGTGGATCGCCAGGTGCCGCAGCCCGCCATATTCCCACGCATAATCCTGATACACGCGCACTCCCACCAGGTGCGACATAATATTAGTCAGCCCGTTGTCGTGATTCCCCTCGACCCAAACCACCTCAATCTTGCGCTTGGGATTCGACAGCTTGCGGATATACCCCAGAAACTTCCAGTGATCCTTGGTCAACCGGGCAAAATTGAGGTCGGCAAAAATGTCGCCCAGCAGAATCAGTCGATGAAACCGATTCGCCTTCAACACCCGCGTAGCTTCCCGGGCATGACTGGTCTCTGCACCCAGGTGCAGGTCGGAAAGGATCAACGTGTTGTACACGTGCAGATCCATACTCCCGTTCTAGCAGCGCAATGTTACGGCTTGATGAAATATGCATCAATTTTGGTGCACAGTAACCACCGAGTAATCTACAGCGGAGAGCACTCCTGTGGAAGAGCGGCCCTTCAGGGCCGCGTTTAGCGGAAAAAAATTTGGGGCTTTAGCCCAAGATGTCCCCTACTCCAACGCCCGAAACCCCGCGCACGCCCCCGCATCCGGAGGCACCGTACTCCCCTCCGCATTCAAATCCCCCCGAATCACATTCTTATCCGTCAAACAAAACAGCCGCTTCCCCGTCCGGTCAAACACAACCGGCGCCGCCCCCACCACATAACTCGTATCCACCCCATTCGCCGGATTCCCACCCACCGCCGCAAAGTTATACCCCGACTTCACTCCCCCCGCCAGACTCTGATCCAGCAAACACGCCGTCGTCGACGACTTCGTGCACGGGTCAGCCCCGCCCAAATTCCCCAGCGACTCCGCATATCCTCCATACGCTGCCTGATACGCTGCTTCCATCTGGTTGATGGCCCGCACCGACGCCACTGCCGACGCCTCATTTGCGTTCATCTTCGCGTTCGTCAAACTCGGAATCGTGACCGCCGCAATGATCAGAATGATCGCGATCACGATCAGCATCTCCATCAACGTAAATCCCGTTTCGCGTTTCATACTCTGCCTCCGTCTACATTGCACCCCGTCGACAAGGAGAACGACACTCACGAGCCGCCTTGCAGAAAAGGTTTTGCCCGTGTGGGTAGGTTCTGCTCGTGTAGGGACGGACGCCTTCGTCCGTCCGCCGAGCGCAGCGAGGCTGCCTTTGGCTTTACGGCTTCGACTTGCGCTCCGTGGAAGAGCGGCGCTTTAGCGCCGCGTCCCGGCCTGACACAAGTTGGGCTTCAGCCCCCGTGCGCCCCTGTACCCCCGTAACCTTGACCCCGCTATATAGGATTCCTATACTCCGGCCATAGGATTCCTATATAGCGAATCCGACACTGACCATGACCAAACGCATTCGCTCCAAAATCGCCCGCGGCAGCGGCGAACTCGCCATCCTCTCACTCCTGGCCGAACAGCAGCTCTACGGCTTCGAGATCGCCAGACAGATCGGCGAGCGCACCGCAGGTGCCCTCAAATTCACCCTGGCCTCGCTGTACCCCCTGCTCTACGACATGGAGAAAAAAGGCTGGCTCGAAGGCCGCTGGCAGGCCAACCAAGCCGGCCGCGACCGCCGCTACTATCGCCTCACCCCCGCCGGAAGGAAACAACTCGCTCCCCTCAAAGAAGAGTGGCGCAATTTCTTCCAGGCCCTCAACACCCTCGCCGGAGTCAGCCATGCCTGATCACGATTGGAGCAAAATCGTCCACGAGCGAATGCAATCCCCTGACTCGCCGCACAAAGTAGGCGAAGATGTCATCGCCGAACTCGCCGCGCATCTCGAGGAAGCCTACGAGCACGCCAAGTCCCGCGGCATGTCCGAAACCGCAGCCCTCGAAGCTACGCTGCAGGAAGTAACCGACTGGCGCGTTCTTGCCCAAGACATCACTCAATCCATGGAGGTCGATATGAATGATCGCATCAAGCGTTTGTGGCTTTTGGTCGCCGCCGCTTGGCTGGGCGCAAGCTTGCTGGTTATGGTTCTGCACCGGCCTGACCGCCTTCAGCCATATGTGATTCTGTTCTACTTGCCCTGGTCGGCTACGCTTCCCCTGGTCTGTGCCGCGGCAGCCTACTTGGAGCAACGCGCGAACCCAACCAATGATCGCGTCAAGCGCTTGTGGCTTTCGGTGACCGTCACTTGGCTGGGAGCAACCCTTTCGCTCAACGTTGCGGGCCGACTTGACCATCCAAATCTGATTTTGAGGCGGCCCATCCCAGTCATGTTCCCCTTGCCCTGGCTGGCTACGCTTCTCCTTGTCGGTGCCGCAGGAGCCTACTTGGCCCAACTCGCGGATGTACCTCGCAAGATACGCCTTGTTGTGGCGACTTCTCCGGCCCTGCTTCTAGGCATCGTGATGCTGCTGCTTCTGCCTTTCCGCTTTGCCGACGGGTACCCTTGGGCACTCACCTTCTTCGCTATCGACGCCGAAAACTGGGCGGTAGTCCCCGGGCTGGCCTTGCTGTTAGGTGCTCTGCCTTTCCTGTGCCATGGATCCACAAACTCGTTCCCTTTGCCCACGGGGGCGATGCGCTCGACAGCATTGCCGGAGTAAGCCATGCCTGATTGGAAGTCAATTGTTCGCGAGCGCATGTCGTCGTCCAACTCGCCGCAAAGGTTAAACGAGGACGTGATCGCCGAACTGGCGGCTCATCTCGAAGAAGCCTACGAACACGCCCAATCTCGCGGATTGGACCGAAACGCGGCGCTTGAAGTAACTCTGCAAGAGGTGGCCGACTGGCCCGTTCTAGCCGCGGAGATTTGCCGCGCAAAATCCAAGGAGGATCCCATGAACCGCCGAACCAGCACCCTCTGGCTGCCCGCGCTGGCCAGCTTCGGATCGGCCAGTCTTTTTCTGCTCGCGCTAACGCTGATCAGCCGCCAGCCGTCTTATCTGGTCCGCCTGCAGGCTGGCCTTGCCTTCTGGTTCTACGTTGCATGGCTGCTGACTCAGGTCTTGAGCGGAGCGTTGGGCGCGTTCCTCTCCGGCCGTGCCGGAGGAACTTCCACCGCGCGCATGGCGGCCGCTGCCTTCCCCGCCATCGTCATGTTGGGATTATGGGCCTTCGTGATTCCAGTCAGCGCGCTAGCCGAACACAATACCTATGTGACACAGCATCCCGTTCGCTACGCGCTGGGAATTTTCGTCTGGGTCCTGCCCCCCGCTTTCGCCCTGCTCCTGGGCGCAACCCCATTCCTGAAAGAACAAAAACCGCAGCAGGCCTAACCCCGGCCTTCATTGCCGAGGAGTGGTCTTGACTCCGTTCCTAAAGGGAACCGCCGCGCCGCCGATCGAGTACCCTGGAAGAGCGACGTTCAGCGCTGTCGAAGAGCGGCGTTCAGCGCTGGGGAAGAGCGGCGTTCAGCGTGGAAGAGCGGCGCTTCAGCGCCGCGTAAAAGCGGAAAACTCACGAGGGCTTTAGCCCCTGAGGCACTCTCTGTCCGAGCCTCCTACTTCTCCGCCGGCGGCACATACTCCTTCGGCTTCGCCGACCCCTCGCCGAAGAAAAATTGATCCATCTGCTTCACAATCACTTCCTGATCCTCGCGCCGCGCCGGGTTCAGCCGATACTCATTCAGCAGCATCTTGCAATGCTCCGTCCACATCTTCCAAGCTTCCTGGGACACGTTGTCATACACCTTCTTCCCCAGGTCGTTATCGAACGGAGGCTCATCCAGGCCCGGCATATCTCTCTTCAACTTTACGCAAAAAACCATGTGCGCCATAATTTCCCTTCAGAAAATAAATTATCGAATCTCCATGCTCCGAATCAAACCGCGACGAATTTCGTACACATGCCGCACCATCTGATCCACCACCAGCTTCCCACTCTTGTCGTGCACCACCTGATGCACATCCACCACGATCCGGCCGTCCGATGCCCGGCTAAAATTCTTCGGCTCAACCTTAGGGTCGAGCACTTCAAACTGCCGCCGCCAATATTCCCGTACCGAACCCTGACCCTGCACGCGCCCACCTTCCATCCCGTTGGGCCAGTCTACGTCCGCCTCCATCGCGGCTAGCACCGTCTCGATCTCCCGCCGATTAAACGCCGTGTAGACCCGCTGAAGCAACTCAACCAGAACCGGATCAATCGCACCCAACACCGTCTGAGTTTCCAACATAAAGCACCTTGCGATTATCTTACACGCAGACGGACCGGAGCCATTTCTGGCGAAAAACGAGCTAGCAATCACACCACAAAGAATCTGTTCATCGTTCCGCCCGACCCATCGCTGCCATTCTCGCGCGAATCAAAATCTTCCTACGGCTTTCCCGCCGACGCCAAATACTCCGCAACAATCTTTTTCATTTGTTCTTCGTCCGACGCCACTGTGGGCCCCACGCCGTTCGAAGCCGCTGCAAGTTTTCCTTTGATCCCAATGTAGAGCGCCTCATAGGACGTATCGCCCAAATTCTCCACCCTGTGCCTGAACGGCGGATACCACCGCGCTTCCCCGGCCTTCGAAAACACTTCCCGCACTTTCCCATTCTCATCGGTAAAGCGCAGATGCGCCTCGGTCAGACTCACCACCACGCCTCCGGGATGCTCATGCAGTGCAGATTTCTCGTGGGCCCCATAATGTACCGACACCACCTGCACCCGTTCATTCTCAAAGTCCAGCCGGTAGTGTTTCGGTTCAACCTTGGTGGGGTCTTGGGCCAGTACCAGGGATGCCGCCAAACACACAAATCCAAATACACCCGCCCACAATCGCTCCGAGCGCATGCTTGCCTCCAATAAATTTTGTGTTTTTAATGAGAACGCAACTCTAATTCCCGAGTGGGAGAGTGTCAACGCTTGCGATACAGAAGTTGGGGGTCAGAAGGCTGAAAGGTTGGGAACACCTGGAATTTCGGTTTGGTGGGCCCATCAGGATTTGAACTTGAGCCGTCTTGCGGGCGTGAGCGAAGCGGGAGCCCGCAGGCGAAATCCCGAGCTCAGCGAGGGACCTCATACTGCGGAACGCCTTATGTGGTTTAACTTGGTGGGCCCACCAGGATTTGAACCTGGAACCAACAGATTATGAGTCTGCTGCTCTAACCGTTGAGCTATAGGCCCGCGAACCCCAATCTAGCATATTCGTCAGACCCACCGCGCCCCAAGGCACGCAGCCCAATCTAACCCGAGCCCAAAAACAAAAGGCGTCCCCGCGGGGACGCCCTCAAAAACCTCACATCACGAAACCGTCAGACCCCCGCCGCGCTCCGCGCCTTGCTGCCCGCTTTCGCCAGATCGCCCAGCGATGGCACCGACTCCGGCTCCGTCATTTTGCTCTCCGGCAACGCCGCCCCGCTCTTGAACCCTTCCGCCAGCATCTCAATCGCCAGGTCAGTGTTCGGACGAATAAAGATCGTCGCCGCCAGCGTGCCGTTTCGCACCCACGCCTGCCCCGTCTTCGGCATCCCATCACAACCCGTGATCGGAATCTTCATCCACCGCGCCCGCTCCGCCTCAGGAATATCGCTGAATGCCTTTCTCGCGCCCATCGCCATGCTGTCATCCTGTGCTCCCACCAGGTCCACATGGCTTTCCTGCGAAGTCCGCAACCGCAGCCACGAACTCACCGTGCGGTACGCGCTCTCTTCCGTCCAGTTCGCCCGCATCGTCTTCACTTGAATATTCGCCGGCTTGGTTTTCATCATCCCAATGGTTCGGTCTTTCGCTGCCGAACTGTTCGCCGGTCCCTCGATATAGAGAATGTTGCCCCCGTTCGGCAACAGCGCCCCAAATTGTTTCCCCTGAATCGCTCCCACTTCCTGATGATCCGAGCTGAGTGTAAACACTGGAACCTTATACTTGCGCCGCAGTTCAGCGACGTAGTCCACCTCATGATTCAGCACCACCCACCCAATCCCCGCCGCCGCCGCCGCCCGCGCCACCTGCGGAAACGCAGTCCCTCCCGCGGGTTCAAACACGATAGCGTCAGGCCGCACCACCGACGAATCTTGGACGTAATGCAGCAGTTGCTGGCTTTGCGCCAGGGCGTCATTGCCCGCGTGAATAATCTTCACGTCGATGCCCAGGCGCCGTCCGGCTTTCTCCGCCATCGCCGCCTGCTCCTGCTGATAATCGTTGTCGTTATTGGTGAGTGAAACCAGAAAGCTGAGTCGCTTCATGCGGGACTCCTTATCACCGGATCATAGTCCGCACCCTCGCCGTAACCAATGTAACCAGGGTAACCATTCCTAATTGTCATCCTGTCTCTAACGACGCGGGTGCGTGTCAAGTAGTGTTTGGCAACACTTCTCCGGAGGCGCCAGCAGCCGCGCCATTTCGCTCTCGCGGAAAAGGTTTTGATGTCCAGACCAAGGCCGT